>Ga0181524_10000282_pt1 | contig 61486 bp, 51 predicted proteins | sample PEATcosm2014_Bin_34_FD_119761 | JGI IMG/M metagenome (GOLD analysis project Ga0181524, IMG submission 119761) | Peatland microbial communities from MTU Mesocosm Facility, Houghton, MI, USA - PEATcosm2014_Bin05_60_metaG | ecosystem: Environmental > Terrestrial > Soil > Wetlands > Peat | place... | reverse complement strand
GAGGGGCAGGATGGCCTGGAAGCGCCGGTCCCGGGCCTGCTTGGCGGAGCCGCCGGCGGAGTCGCCCTCCACCAGGTAGAGTTCCCGGCGGGCGGGGTCCCGCTCCTGGCAGTCAGCCAGCTTGCCCGGCAGGGTCATATCCCCCAGGGCTCCCTTTTTCCGCACCAGGTCCCGGGCCCGCCGGGCCGCTTCCCGGGCCCGGGCCGCATCCAGCAGCTTGGCCAGGATGTCCCTGGCCACTCGCGGATTCTCCCCCAGATTGCTGAGCAGATGCTCATACAATAGATTTTCCACCAGGCCCTTGACTTCGCTGTTGCCCAGCTTGCTCTTGGTCTGCCCCTCAAACTGGGGATGCGGCAGCTTGACGCTGATCACCGCAACCAGGCCCTCCCGGACGTCCTCCCCGGTGAGGTGAGTGTTCTTCAGGTTCTTGGGCAGGTCGCTGACCGCCATGTACTGGTTGATGGCCCGGGTGAGCCCGGCCTTGAAGCCGCTCAGGTGGGCGCCGCCCTCCCGGGTGTTGATGTTGTTGGCGAAGGTGAAGATCTGCTCGTTGTAGGTGTCGTTGTATTGGAAGGCAATCTCCAGCTGGATGCCGTTTTTGCCGCCGGTGAGATAGATGGGCTCCGGATGGATGGGGGTCTTGTTGCGGTTCAGGTATTCGACGAAGGAGACGATCCCCCCTTCATAGAGAAACTCGTTCTTCCGGCCGGAGAGTTCGTCTTCCAGGAAGATGCGCACCCCGCCGTTGAGGAAGGAAAGCTCCCGCAGGCGCTGGGCCAGCAGGTCGTAGCTGAAGGTGGTTTCCGGGAAGATTTCCGGGTCCGGTTTGAAGGTCACCGTGGTGCCCCGGCGCTTGGTCCGGCCGGTCTTGGCCAGTTCGGTGGCGGTCTTGCCCCGTTCGTAGCGCTGGTGGTAGACCTGGCCGTCCCGCCGGATCTCCACCTCCAGATATTCCGACAGTGCGTTGACCACCGAGACCCCGACGCCGTGGAGGCCGCCGGAGACCTTGTAGGCCCCGGAGTCGAACTTGCCGCCGGCATGGAGGCGGGTCATGACCACCTCCACCGCGGGCAGCTTCTCGGTGGGGTGCGGCTCTACGGGGATGCCCCGGCCGTTGTCTTCCACCGTGACGCTTTGATCCGAATGGACTTTTACCTTAATTTCGTTGCAATGGCCGGCCATGGCCTCATCGACGGAGTTGTCCACCACCTCGTAGACCAGGTGGTGCAGACCATCCATGCCGGTGTTGCCGATGTACATGGCCGGGCGCTCCCGCACCGGCGCCAGGCCCTTGAGAACCTGGATCTTTTCGGCGCCGTACTCATTCACCGCGGTGTCGGGGGCCAGGGTTTGATCCGGCAATTTAATGCTCCTCCTCAAAATGAGCTCTTTGAGGCTCTTGGCAAGTTTTCATTTAGCTTTGATTTTGCTGTCATTCTGAGCGAAGAATCTATTTTCTTAAAAACTTGCGTCCCTTCGCTCAGGGGGACAAACCAGGCATCCCTCACTCCCCGGGAAGCTTGCTGGTCCCTTTAACCAGATCAATGTTTTGGGGGGGAGAGATAGTTTGACAGAGAAGCTCTTTGACGCCCTTCCGGAACCGGTCCCGCTCGGTGGGCTGATGTGTCCCCATGATTAAATTTATATCAGGAAACGCCTCTTTAATCAATCGGGAATACTGGCTGGACTTCCTTTAATCCGAGGCACTACTTTAATTTCCAGCATCACCTCGCCATAGCCGCCGCATTCGACCCCCACATCCAGGCAGCGGACCTGGTGCATGAAATGAAACTGGTCCGGGTCCAACCCTTCGCTCAGGCGTTCGTTGATCAGGGCCACCGGCACCGTAAGTTGGGAGATCAGGTAGACGCACAGACGCGGGGGCACAGCTTGGTGAGAAAATTGCCGTCCACGTCCAGGATGAACCTGTCGCCCACCCGGTAGCCGGAGTTGCAGTGGCGCGCCTTAACCACCTCGGCGGCGATGGAATAGCGGGCCGCGGCCCGGGCCAGCTGCCGGATCTGCCGCAGCCGCGGGTCGCCCTCTTGGATCTGTTCCCTCTCGGCGTCGCGGTAGCCGACCCGGTCCGCGTAACGCCTAAAGATTTTGTTCTCTTCTATCAAGATCCCCAATGGCGGAACCTATGGGGCGCAGTGGCGCCCTACAGGCTCATGGGCATGATGATGCTGAAATAGTGGGGATCGCCCTGGTCCACCAGGCGGCAGGGACGGTCCTTGTCGTTGAGCTCCAGGATCGCCATCTCGCTCTCCATGGCGTTGAGGGGTTCCAGGAAATAACGGGCGTTGAAGCCCACCTCCAGGGGTAAGCCGGCCGGGTCGCCGGCCTCCATGAACAGGGGCACCATTTCCTGGCCTTCCCCCACCTCCGGATTGGTGAAGGAGACCTCCACCTGGTCGCTGGAGAGCTTCAGGACCACGCCCTTGAAGCGCTCGCTGGACAAGAGCGAGATGCGCTTGATGGCCTCGTGGAACTCCCGGCGGTTGACGGCGAAGCGGTAAGCGAAGGTTTCCGGGATGATGCGGCGGTATTCCGGGAATTTCTTGTCCAGAAGCAGCCGGATAAAGAGGTAATGGTCATCGGCCCGCAGGGCCAGGCTCTGGGTGCTCAGGCCCAGGGAGACCTTCTCCTCTTCCGCCAGGAACCGGATCACCTCGGCCATGCCTTTCCGGGGGATCAGAATGCCCTTCTCGATGGAGAGGTTCTCGCTGCCGGGCAAAGGGCGCTCAATCAGGGTGAGGCGGTGGCCGTCGGTGGAGATGAGGCGTAGCAGGAAGCCGGTCTCCACCTCCAGGCGCTCCCAAAAGATGCTGGAGAGATGATATTGCAGATCGTCGGCGGAGACCGAGAAGATAGTCTTTTCGATCATCTCCTTCACCATGTGGCTCTCCACCTCCACCAGGTTCTGCTCGGCGATCTCCGGCACCGGAGGAAACTGGTCCGGGGGCAGGCCGTTCAGTTGGTACCGGGAGTCGCCGGCCAAAATTTTTATACCCCCTTTATCCGTGGCGCTCAGATCCAGGGTGTCGCCCGGAAGTTCCTTGATGAGGTTGAAGAAGTAATGGGCCTGGATGGTGACCGCCCCGGGCTCCAGAATCTCTGCCGGGTAGAAGCCGCGGAAACTCACCTCCAAATCGGTGGCGGCGATGCGTACCCGGTTGTCCTCAGTTTGCATGAGAAAATTGGCCAAAATGGGCATGGTGCCCCGGCGATCCACCACTCCCAGGGTCCGTCCCACTCCCTTCAACAAGGTTTCCCGATTGATCTTCACCTGCATGTCGAGGTTCTCCCAAGATAATAGGAATTTTTAATTATATTAATAAGGGCCTGGGGTTTTGTCGATAACTGGGTCAAGTTATTTTTTTTATTAGGTTTATTATTAACCGTCAATTTAACCGTTACCGCGCTGGCCTGTCAGTTATTGGACCTGCACCCGGGAGCAGGCCGCCGGGAATGTCGAAAAGCGGAACAATTGGATAAATTCTCTCTCAGATCCAGACGAAAACCTAAACTTGATTGCCTAAATATCCCGTTTTAGGAGCCGCCCAACGGCTCGCCCCTGCTGGTGAGGTTGGCGGGGTTGTAAGTGTGGGCCCCGGCCCATTAACTATCCCCCCCCCAAATGGCAGTTCGCCCCCTCCTCACTTACACACCGCGCCCTGGCTGCCGGAGGACACCATGCGGCTGTAGCGGGCGGCGTAGCCATGTTGGATCTTGGGCGCCGGCTGCCGCCAGCCAGCCCGGCGTCGCTGAAGCTCCGCTTCCTCCAGGAACAGGGTCAAGGTCTTACCCGGGATATCAATCCTGATGCGGTCGCCCTCCTTAACCAGGGCGATGGGCCCGCCGTCCGCGGCCTCCGGTGAGATGTGGCCGATGGCCGCCCCCCGGGTGCCGCCGCTGAAACGGCCGTCGGTCAGCAGGGCCACCTCTTTGTCCAGGCCCATACCGGAGATAGCCGAGGTGGGGGTGAGCATCTCCCGCATGCCGGGGCCGCCCCTGGGGCCCTCGTAGCGAATCACCACGATGTCGCCGGGCTTGATCTGGCCGTCCAGGATGGACCGGGTGGCCTCCTCTTCGGCCTCGAAGACCCGGGCGCGGCCTTCATGCACCAGCATCTGGGGGTCCACCGCCGATTGTTTCACCACTGCGCCGTCGGGGGCCAGGTTGCCCCGGAGGATGGCGATGCCCCCCTGGGAATGATAAGGGTTGGCCAGGGGGCGGATGACCTCCTGGTCCAATACCTGGACGGCGGCCAGGTTATCGGCCACGCTCCGGCCGGTGGCGGTGAGGGGCGAGCCCTGCACCAGCCCCGCCGATAGGAGAACCTTCATGACCGCAGGGACTCCGCCGGCGCGGTCCAGGTCCTCCAGGTGATGGGGGCCGGCAGGGCTCATGGAGCAGAGGTGCGGGGTGCGGTCGGAGAGGTCGTTGAACAGGTCCAGGGACAGAGCATGGCCGGCCTCCCAGGCGATGGCGGGAACGTGCAGCACGGTGTTGGTGGAGCACCCCAGGGCCATGTCCACCGCGACGGCGTTTTTAAAGGCATCCAGGGTGGCAATCTCCCGGGGCAGGATCTGGCGGTTCACCAGATCCATGATCTTGAAGCCGGCCTCCTTGGCCAGGCGGAAGCGGGCCGCGTGTACCGCGGGGATGGTGCCGTTGCTCGGCAGGGCCAGCCCCAGCGCTTCGCTGAGGCAATTCATCGAGTTGGCGGTGAACATGCCGGCGCAGGAGCCGCAGCCGGGGCAGGCGCACTCCGCCAGGTCCTTCAATTCGTCTTCGCAGATCTTCCCGGCCTTGAGGGCCCCCACCCCCTCAAACACCGTGATCAGGTCCACTTCCTTCCCTTGGTAGCGTCCGGCCAGCATGGGGCCGCCGGAGATCAGGATCGCCGGGATATTGAGACGCAGGGCTGCCATGAGCATGCCGGGGATGATCTTATCGCAGTTGGCCACCAGGACCAGGCCGTCCACCGGGTGGGCGGTGGCCATCACTTCCACGGAATCGGCGATGAGTTCCCGGGAGGGCAGGGAATATTTCATCCCTTGGTGGTGCATGGCCAGGCCGTCGCAGACGCCGATGACCCCAAACTCCAGGGGAGTGCCGCCCGCCAGACGTACCCCCGCCTTTACCGCCTGGGTGATCTGGTTCAGGTGGAGGTGGCCGGGGATGAATTCGTTAAAGGAATTGGCCACCCCGATCAGAGGTTGGTCGATCTCCCGGTCGGTGAGTCCCATGGCCTTGAAGAGGGAGCGGTGGGGATATTTTTCCAGACCCAGTTTCATCAGATTGCTGCGCATAACGACTCCCTATTATCTTACGATATGATTATAGCAAAACCACCAAGTGTATTACATTAATTGTCAGTTAATGATTTTAACGTTGCTAAACAAGTATTACTTAATTGGAAATGTTCCAATAGTTTCAAATTGTATTTATTAAGTATGTTTCTATCTGGTGAACCCAAATAATAAAAGTGGTTCAATTTTAGTTACTCAGGATGGACGTCGGCCTTAGGCTTTGCAGGTTCAGTTGACTCAGCAGGTTCGGCCGGGGCCGCGGCCATAGTTACGGACGCGGGCTGTGCGGCGGGTGGAGCCGGCGCCGCGGGCTCCCCAGAATAGCCGGGCTCTGGCGTGGGCCCCTCTGTCGTTCCGTCCTTAGGCGCCCGCTTCGCCCCCCGTCTGGGCCCCCGCCTATGCCCCCGCCTGGACTTGCGAGGCTCCGGTTTGGCCTCCGGGGTCTCCGGTTTGATTTCCGCGACCTCGCGTTTGGCCTCGGGGGCCTCGCGTTTGGGTTCCGCGACCTCGCGTTTAGCCTCCGCGACCTCGCGTTTAGCCTCCGGGGCCTCGCGTTTGGGTTCCTCGGCCTCCCGTTTGATAAATTCGAGTTGGATTTCCTCCGGGGACAGGCCGACTGAGGAGGTGAGCACGATGCGGAGGTGATATTGCTCTTCCAGGGCCAGAATTTCCCGGCGTTTCTGATTGAGGAGGAAATTGCCCACCTCCAGGGGCACCAGGGCCCGGACTTCCTGGATGGGATTTTGCGCCACCTGGACGCTGATCTGCCGCAGCAGGCTGAGACCGAGGCTGGGCACCGTTTTGAGGCGGCCGCGCCCCTGGCAGATGGGGCAGGGGTTATAGACGCTGGCCTCGGCGGTGGGGCGCAGGCGCTGCCGGGAGAGCTCCAGCAGGCCGAACTTGGACAGGTGGCCCACCGACACCCGGGCCTTGTCCGTTTTCAGGCTCTTATTCAGGGCCGCCTCCACCTCCTTCTGGTGTTTCTTGTCCCTCATGTCGATGAAATCGATGACCACCAGGCCCCCGAGGTCCCGCAGGCGGAGCTGCCGCGCCACTTCCTGGGCGGCCTCCAGGTTGGATTTCAGGGCCGTCTCTTCCAGCTCTTTCTGACTGGTGCAGCGGCCGGAGTTGACGTCGATGGCCACCAGGGCCTCGGTGGGGTTGATGACGATGCTGCCCCCGGATTTCAAGGGGACCAGGTCGGCGTAGATACGGTCCAGCTGGTCCTCCAGTTGGTAGCGGCTGAAGATGGGCAGCGGGTCCTTGTAGAGCTTCAGGGCATGGACCTGGCGGGGCGCCGCCATCCGCAGCCAGCCGCGCAGTTGCTGAAAGACTTCCGGGTCGTCTACCAGAATGGCGTTGATATCCGGGGTGAGATAATCCCGGACGGTGCGGGTGATCAGGTCCAGATCCCGGTAGAGCAGGCAGGGGGCCTTTTGTTCGGCTGCGGCGCGGTTCAGGTTCTCCCACTGCTGCAGGAGAAATTGGAGGTTCTTGGCCAGGTCCTTGGTCTTGGCCTGCTGCCCGGCGGTGCGGATGATGAGACCCATCTCCGGGGGCAGGCCGATTTCCTGGGCCAGCTCCTTGAGGCGCAGGCGCTCTTCTTCCTTTTCGATCTTGCGGGAAATCCCCAGCTGGGCCTGTTTGGGCAGGAGCACCAGGTTGCGCCCCGGCATGGAGATGTAAGTGCTGAGATAGGCCCCCTTGCTGGCGGTCTCTTCCTTGCAGACCTGGACGATGATCTCCTGGCCTTTGCGCAGGACCCGTTGGATCTTGGTCTGGCCTTTGCCCTGGACCTTTTCCTGGTAATAGTCGGGATGCACCTCGGAGAGGGGTAGAAATCCGTGGCGCTCGCCGCCGTAGTTGACAAAGGCCGCCTGGAGACTGGGCTCGACGTTGACCACCACCGCCTTGTAAATGTTGGCCTTGGTCTGCTCCCGGGCCGAGGTTTCCAGGGCAAACTCATCCAACTGCCCTTCGGCCACGATGACTACCCGGAATTCCTCCGGGTCAGCCACATTAATGAACATCTTCCGAGGCTGGTTCATGGGCTCCTCTGGAAACCGCGCCACAGGAATTCCCGGAATCCCGGCTGGCGGTCTTGGGCATGCATGCGATTGACCGCCAGCGGCAGAGTGACGGGGCTCTTTAAACTCCGGATGGGGCGCAGCTCCCGGCGGCGGAAATAGGTGGTCTTCACCAGAAAATTGATGTCCCCCTGCACCGGCTGGAAATAGAGGAAGCCGTCCTTGATCGTGATGGGCAAGGGCAGGCCCTCCTCTCCCACCTGCCGCCAGCTCTCCACGGGCTGGGGGTAGTGATTGAAATTCCGGTTCAGGTAATGGATATCTCCCGGGGCCATCTCCCCCAACTGAAAACTTTCCACCATCACATCCCGGGAGAGCTCGGGGTCCCAGGCCAGCATGCCGCCCTTTTGGGGTTTTTGGGGGTTGTTGGCCACCACTTCCATGACCATCCGATACCCCTGTTGCCCCAATTCCAGGGCCAGCCCCAGGCCGGCGAAATCGAGGGAACCGGTCAGATAGTCCAGATCCTCGATATTATAGGAGATTTTGTCCGAGAACCCCTGCAGCCACTTAGCAACCGCCTCCCGGGGGTGATAGATCCTTTCCCGGGGATGATCCTCCGACAGGGAAAAGAGCTGCCGGTCCAGGGTTTGCTGCATCACCATCTGGCCGTGGTTATGGAGACGCCGGGAACTTTGCCGGTCGTAAAAAAATCTTCCCTCTTTAAGGCCCAATCCATGATAGCTCTTTTGCACCATGAAATAGACCTGGGAAGGTCGAAAGCCGAAAAAATTCCATTGATAAAACTCTTTTTCCAGGTGGGCCAGCATTTCCTCGGAAATGACCATGAGCAGGTGCTGGCGCCGCAGGACCTCCCTGGGGTCTTCCCCCAGCCGGCGGGCCAGGTTTTCCAGATCGAAGGCCAGTTGCAGCATGTGGCGGGTGCCCAGGGACAGGGGTAGCAGCTCCTGGGGCGGGCACTCCAGGCTGGCGGCCACGGCCTCCGGGGTCACCGGTTGGCCGCTTTCCTGGCTGAGGAGATGGGCCAGATGCGGGACGCTTAGCTCCCGGGGGAGATTGAAAAAATATTTGGGGCCCAGCATCAGGCGGGTGCCTTCCCCGGCGGCGGCGTGCTCGAAGAGCACCTCGCCCCGGAGGACCGCAGCCTCGGCCCGGGACAGCCGGGCGGCGGAGGCGCCGTCTTCCAGGATCAGCACCCGGCGGGGCGCCTCCAGGAGCTCCAGGCGGGGATAGCGGTTCACGAGACGTTCCTGGGCGGCGATTTCCGCAATGGAGGAGAACTGGCCCAACTTCTCTTGCGCCAGGGCCAGGCAGGTAGAGATATAGTGATCATCGGTGCCGCAATCGGCTGCGGGGGCTAACGCCAGTGGCATAAAAGGCCTGAAATATTGATAAGTTAACTATTACATTTATCATGCCTCCCCCCGGATGTCAACCATCTTTGGCCATGCGAGCGGGCCGGTGGGGATGAGAGGGAACCGCGAAATCCGGATCACAGGGCCGGCCGCAGGTAGAAGGGCGCCAATTGTTGGGGCGAGGCGGCCAGGCCCGCCTCCAGGCGCTGCCGGGCCAGGCGGGCCACGGTGGCCGCCCGGGGATGGCGGCTTTCCGGGGCCGCCAGCACCACCCCCTCCGGCAAGCCCGCCAGGGAACTCACCCAGGGACCGGTGAGGACCAGGGGCGGGGTCAGGCGGCGGTAGAGTTCGGCCAGGGGCAGGCGGACGGGTTCGGCCTCAACCAGTGGCTGGTCTGCCGGGCAGCGGTACAGGCCCCAGTAGACCTCGCTCCTCTTGGCGTCCATGACCACCCCGATGGTCTGGGGCTGAAAGGGAACCTGGGCTGCCAGCACCTCCAGGGTGGGCACCGGCACCAGGGGGCAGCCCAGGGACCAGGCCAGGGTCTTGGCCGTGGCGCAGCCGATACGCAAGCCGGTGAAGTTACCAGGCCCCACGCTGACGCCGATGGCCCCCAGGTCGGCGGGGTCCCGCCCGGCGGCCGCGAACAGGGCCGCCAGCCGGGGCAGCAGGCGGGACAAATAGGCGCCGGCGCCCTCCAGGGAAGATTCCCACAGGGGCTCCTCGTCTTCCACCAGGGCCAGGCTGCCGGTGTCGGTGGCGGTATCCAGGGCCAGGATCAGCATGCCGCCTCAGTGGGGCGGGTTCACCAGCCGCAGGATATCCTGGTAAAATACCAGGATCATCAAGGCCAGGATCAGCATCAGGCCCACCCCCTGGGCGATTTCCCGCTGCTTGATCTCCACTGGTTTGCGCCGCACCGCCTCCAGGACGCAGAAAAACAGGTGGCCGCCGTCCAGGATGGGGATGGGCAGCAGATTGAGGAGGAAGAGGTTAACACTCAGGGTTGCCATAAATTGCAACAGCGCCGCCGCTCCCACCTTCGCCTGCTGGCCCGCCACCTGAGCGATGAGGATGGGCCCGCCCAGGCCCTTCAGGGGCGCCTCGCCGGCCAAGAGTTTATACAGGCTGAGAGTGGTGAGGTAGGCGACCCCCCAGGTGGCGGCGCCGCCTTGGACGAAGGCCCGCCCCGGCCCCACCTTGTCAACGGCAAGGTTCTTTTTGTTTAGGATGCCGATGATCACCGCGGAGGATTTGCCGCCGAAGATATCGGGGATTTCCTGGCTCCGGGGGGTGACTTTCACCGTGATTATCTCCTGGCCCCGCTTCAGGGTCAGCTCCAGAGGGTGCTCCCCCGTCCTGCGGATTATCGGGGGAAGGTCCTCCCAGCGCCCCACCGGCTGGCTATCCAGCGCCAGCACCTGATCGCCTGGTTGCAGGCCCGCCGCCGCCGCGGGGGAATTATTCTCCACCTCTGTGATTACCGTAGTGAGGTAAGGTATGCCATTGAAGGCAAAGACCAGGGAGAAGACCAGAAAGGCAAAGATCAGGTTGAAGGCCGGCCCGGCCAGGACGATGAGGATGCGGTGCCAAAGAGGATGGTCCATGAAGGAGTAAGGTTGCAGCTCCGGAGGGACCTGGTCGCCGGGGTTTTCCCCCAGCAGCTTGACATAACCCCCCAGGGGCACCACCGACAGGCGGTAGTCGGTGTCCCCGATCTTTTTATGTACCAGTTGCGGGGGGAAACCCAGGGAGAAGGCCTCCACCCGAACCCCCAAAAGCTTGGCTAGCAGGAAATGCCCGAATTCATGGACGAAGATCAGAATCCCCAGCACGAAAACGGTCGCCAGGACAGTGATTATGATGGACATGTTTGGCGGTGGTGCTCCTTGAAATTTTTTGGATCAGTCCTCCCAGGACTTGTTGGCCGGGAGGCTAAGGGGGCCTTCCCCAGAGCTGCTGGGCCGCTCCGCTCTGGCCGGGCCTGGCCCGCTGAGAGGAAGCCCATCTTTTTAGTCGTCAACCTTGGGAGATATCAGGCCCGCGGCAAAATCCCTGGCCCAGCGATTGACCGCCAGCACCTGACCCAGGTCGGTGAGATCGCAGGCTTCATGGGCCTCCATGGTCCGTGCCACTACCCGGGAAATCTCCGGGAACCTGAGGCGGCCCTCCAGGAAGGCGGCCACCGCCACTTCGTTGGCGGCATTGAGCACCGCGGGCATGGTGCCGCCGGTGCGGGCCGCGGCATAGCCCAGGGCCAGGCCCGGGAAGCGGGTCTTATCAGGGGTCTCAAAGGTGAGCCGGGCAATCCGGCACAGGTCCAGAGGGGGAGAATTCAGGGGCAGGCGGCGGGGATAATTCAGCGCATAGGCAATGGGCAGGCGCATGTCCGGCACTCCCATCTGGGCGATGACCGACCCGTCCACGAACTCCACCAGGGAATGGACGATGCTCTGCGGGTGGACATAGACCCCAATCTGGTCCACCGGCAGTCCGAATAATACTGAGGCCTCGATCACCTCCAGGGCCTTGTTCATCAGGGTGGCGGAGTCGATGGTGATCTTGGGCCCCATGCTCCAGTTGGGGTGCTTCAGGGCCTGGGCCGCGGTGGCCCGTTCCAGGCGGTCCGCCTTCCAGGAGCGGAACGGTCCCCCGGAAGCGGTGAGCCACAGGCAGCGGATATCGGCGCGGTGTTGCCCCTGGAGGGCCTGGAAGATGGCGCTATGTTCGCTGTCCACCGGAATCAGGGGGACGCCCCGGACCCGGGCCAGGTTCATCACCAAGGGGCCGGCGGCCACCAGGGTCTCCTTGTTGGCCAGGGCCACCGGCAGACCGGCCCGAATCGCCGCCAGGGTGGGTTCCAGACCTACCACCCCCACCATGGCGGAAACCACCAGCTCCACCGAAGCGGTGGCCACCGCCAGGGCGCCGGCCCGCCCTGCCAGGATTTCCGGGCCCGGGGCCACCAACTCTCGAAGCCGGGCCGCCGCGGTCTCATCCTGCACTGATACCAGGGCCGGGCGGAAACGCGCCACCTGCTCCGCCAGGAGTTCGACGTTCTTACCGGCGGCCAGCCCTACCACCGCAAATTTATCGGGGTATTCCGCCACCACCGCCAGGGTGCTCCGGCCGATTGATCCGGTGGAGCCCAGGATGGACAATCGCTTCATAGGGTGAGCCAGCCCTCGTCTGTCAACGGGAATCGCCCGCCGCGGTTTGCCACTCGCAGGAATGGCGATTTTCCCTGGCCATTATTGTAACGATAAGGTGTCAGGCTGTAAAGGATATCTGTTTACTGTTTTCTGTCTCTGCTAAAAGGCCTTTGACTCAGTAGTGTTCGGCAAGGTTTTTGCTATGAGGCAGGTAGGGTGGGCTCTGCCCACCAAAACCAGAGATCTTTTTGAACTCAGGCATGCCCACTATCCAATCAATTCATTGAATTTACAAGCTATTTCCCTCTCCCCCTTGAGGGGAGAGGTTAGGGTGCCGGGGGGGTATGGAACGGCCGATGAAGCCACCCCTCACCCGGTGTCGTCCCCTCGCAGGGGAGAGGGGATTTAGTTGCATCGGTATATTATGTTGATATCGCTGAAATTACCATGGTCTAGAGTTTAACTGCGAGATAGTGTAATCTTCTCCATGCAATTTTGTTGCCGGACACTACTGCCTTTGACTTGGACTCTCACAGAAAACAGAAAACCGCCTTTATCAGTCTTCCCAGGGCCAAATTTGCGCCAGGGTCTCCAGGGAGGGTTGCAGGCTGCCTTCCTGGTGAGGCTCCAGGGTGATGAGGGGCCGCTGCCGGCGGTCCGCCAGGAAGCGCAGAACCTGTTGCCAGGGAATGGTCCCGGCGCCCAGGGCCAGGTGGGCATCTTGGTCGCCGCGGTTGTCGTGGAGATGCAACTGCCCGATGACCGGGGCCAGGGTGTCGAGCCAGCGGGCCAGGTCGCCGCCGCCGAAGGCAAACAGGTGGCCCACGTCCAGGCAAACCTGGAGATTGGGGGCGTCCACCCGGCGAATTATCTTAAGTAGCAGTTCCGGCTCGGTTTCGTAGACATTTTCCAGCATGACCGGCACCCCCTGGGCCGCGGCTCGGGAGGCTAGCTCCTTCCAGGTGGCCGCGGCCCGGGCCAGCCATTCCTGGGGGTTGCCGTCATAGTGTCGGGACTCAAAGCCCAGGTGGCAGACTACCGCCGCCGGCCGGAAGACCGGCAGATAAGAAAAGGCCTGGCGCAGGCGCCGCCGGGAGGCGGCCAGGACGGCGTCATCCAGCGATCCCGGCAGCAGGTCCTGGAAGGGGGCGTGCAGGGTGATTCGCCTTCTAGCGGCCTGAAAGGCCCGGGCCGCCCGGCGAAAGACCCGGGGGGGATAGCGGCTTAAACTGTAGGCATCCAGGCCGATCTCGGGATTGAGGCCCAGTTCAAGGAAACGCTCCAAATAGCCCCGTAGCAGGTAGGGAAAGGGGATGTTGACCTGCACTTGGGAGGCCAGGGCCGCAACGGTGATGGCCATGGGGTTTGGACCTCTCACCCTGTTAAACTAGTGTGATGCTTCATAATTGCTATGACATTCCAAACTACGGTTTTTAAACCCCTCTTTGAAAAAGGGGGCAGGGGGGGATTTAAAATAACCTCCTGAAATCCCCCTAAATCCCCCTTTTCCAAGGGGGGACTTTAATACCCTTGGAACTCAGGTTTTCTTGATTTAATGCCATACTATTTACGAAGCACAACACTAGGGACGGACCTATCTGTCCGCCCTGACTTAGGGGTGCACCCCTAATTAGGATTTGCCTTGACAGGCGGTTGGCTTCAATGGGTGTATTGGCACAGCTCCACCAACAGGCCGAAGGTGGCCTTGGGGTGGATGAAGGCCACCCGGGAGCCGTGGGCGCCTTCCCGGGGAGTTTCGTCGATGAGCCGCACCCCCGCCGCCTTCAGCTCCGCCACCGCAGCCTCGATATCTTCCACCTCCAGGGCCAGATGATGGAAGCCTTCCCCCTTGTTCTCCAGGAATTTGGCTACCGGGCTGTCGGCCGCGGTGGGCAGCAGCAGCTCCAGGTTCGACTCCCCCACCTGGAGGAAGCTCACCCTGACCTTCTGAGTCTCCACCACCTCTTCCCCTTTGAGTTTCAGGCCCAGGTTTTCCTGGTAGAGCTTCTTGGGGGGGTCCAGGTCCTTCACCGCGATTCCTAAGTGGGCGATGCGCTTGATCTTCATGGGTCTTGTCTATCCTCCTTGGCTTGGTGGGATGCGAAAGTTTTTTAAGGCTTGGGGATTGATCAGCACGGGCGCCGTACCCTGGTGCTGCCCCAGCCCTTCCTCTAGGGCGGACCAAGATGACCGCCCTTACGCAGCCGGTTCCCCCGTCCGGGTAAATCATGCGGGCAATCGGTAAAACTCCACTTGCCCTTAAAGAGCAGAATTATATATGATGGCAGGACGAAGGAAAAGCCCGGGGGACTGGTTCGATAATTTTATTTTTAGCCTTTTTTCGTCTGAGGCCAAAGATTTGGCTGCAAGGAAGGCCGGGGCCCGGGTCCCGGCAGCCCGGGTTACGCCCCTGCCATTTTCCGGTTGGCCGGGTTTTTAAACAAGATTTTCTGAAGGTGCGGCCCGGGATACCCCCCAGCCGCCAGCGGCAGGGAGCCTTTGATGAGCCAGGATGATACCTTTCAGCGCCTGTCTGAGCTTCTCACCAGCTATCGCCAGGAAATGGTGGAGCTGCAGCGGGAATTGGTGCGCCGCAATGCGGTGGGACCGGAGAATGGCGGCCCCGGCGAAGGAGGTAAAGCCGCCTTCCTGAAAGAACTGCTGGAAAGCTGGGGCCTTAAGGTGGACTCCTACCCGGCCCCGGATGCCCGGCTGGCCGAGGGCCAGCGCCCTAACCTGGTGGCCTGGCTGCCGGGGCGGCGGCCCGAGAAGGTCTGGGTCCTCAGCCACCTGGACGTGGTGCCGCCGGGGGAGGTTTCCCTCTGGCAATCCGACCCCTTTACCTTGAAGGTGGAGGGAGACCGCCTCTATGGCCGGGGCACCGAGGATAATCACCAAGCCATCGTCATCTCTCTGATGGCGGCCAAGGCCTTCCTGGACTTGGGGCTGACGCCGGAGCGCACCGTGGCCCTGGCCCTGGTGGCCGACGAAGAGACCGGCAGCCACCTGGGCCTGGAGTTTTTATTGCGGCAGGCGCGCCATCTCTTCTCCCGGGAGGACCTGATCATCGTGCCCGACGCCGGCAGTGCGGACGGCACCCTCATCGAAGTTGCGGAGAAATCCATCCTGTGGCTGAAGCTGACCCTGCTGGGCCAGCAGGCCCATGCCTCCCGCCCCGATTTGGGGCGCAACACCCTGCGGGCCTGTGCCCACCTGATCGTGGCCCTGGAAGGGTTGCCGCGGGAATTTCCCATGGAAAACCAGATGTTCCGGCCGCCGGAGAGCACCTTCGAGCCCACCCGCAAGGAGGCCAATGTCGACAATATCAACACCATCCCGGGACGGGACGTCTTTTACCTGGACTGCCGGGTGCTGCCGGAGATCGACCTGGCCCGGGTTATGGGCCGGGTCCGAGCCATCGGCGCCGAGGTGGTGGAAAAGTTCGGGGTGACCCTGGAAGTGGAGCCGGTGCAGGAGCTGCCCAGCGCCCCCCCCACCTCGGCGGAGGCGCCGGTGGTCCTGGCCTTACAGCGGGCTATCCGGGAAGTCTACGGCCGCCAGGCTAGCCCCCAAGGTATCGGCGGCGGCACGGTGGCCGCTTTTTTCCGCCAGCAGGGGCTGCCGGCCGCGGTCTGGATGACGTCGAGCGACACCGCCCACCAGCCCAACGAATTCTGCCTGCTGAGCAACCTCTTGGGGGACGCCCGGGTGCTGGCCCACGTATTTCTGTCGGCGCGCTAGCGTTGTGCTTTGTAAATAGTATGACATTAAATCAAGAAAACCTAAGTTCCAAGGGTATTAAAGTCCCCCTTTGGAAAAGGGGAATTTAGGGGGATTTCAGGAGGTTATTTTAAATCCCCCCTGCCCCCTTTTTCAAAGGGGGGTTAAAAAACCGTAGTTTGAAATGTCATAGCAAATATGAAGCATCACCCTAGCGGCAGGCTCGCCTTTACAAAAAAAGCGTCCCGCCGGGGCGGTTACCGGAAACTGCCCGGAACAGTCGCTCATGAGCCCTTGGCTCACCCGTAAATCATGAAAATGTAGCGCCGCCGCCCCCGGCGGCGCGGGAACCGGCTACCAGAGGGTGGGTATCCCACATATTCAGGAACTTTTCAGGACAGGAGCTCGTATTGATGAGGAGAGCGGCGGCCGCCCGCCCCGGACCAGCCGGGGGCGCCGGTCTGGGGGCGCGGTTTTTAGGGATCTTGCTGGCCCTGGCCGTCTGCCTGGCGGCGAGCGCCTGCGGCGAACTGCGGCCGGCGCCCCGGAACTTCGAAGCCCAGGCCTATCGAGCCATCGACTATCAGGACCTGCTAAACCCCGCCCGGGCCGGCCTGAAGGCCGGCGACCTGGTCCGGGTCCGGGCCTTCTTTTGGCAATATCTCACCTATGATCCGGCCGTAGTGAGGAATTACCTGACCCTGCCCCGCTACCCGGTGAGTTGGTATCGGCTAAGATGGTTTGCCATCTACGCCTCGGAAAAAATGGAGGGCTACTACGACCTGGCGGCCCTGAGCCCGGAGCAGGAGAAGCAGTATAAGATCAAGCGCCAGGACTCCATTCTGATCTACGGTGAGCTCTCCCCCCTAAAGCCCGGGTTATTTCTCCGGGTCCACCACATCGAGAAGATCGAAGAAGATTGAGAGGCCGGGGGCGACCCAGCGGGTCGCCTTTACGGGGAATAATATTCATCTTCGAGCCAGTTGGCCGGGTTGTCTTCAATGTATTGGCGAATACGGTTCAAATCATCTTCATCTCGGACCACGTGTTCATCCGGACAATTTAAGCATCCTTAAGGAAGTGATGATGAATTGAGGCGGCAGGTGCGCTTTCGCAGTCGCGACCGCACCCCCCCTGATCGTCGCCGTGGCCCTGCTCCTGGTCTTTGCCGTTCTTTTCTTGAGCCTGAAGCGCGCTCCCATCCTGAACCTCATTAATTGCGGCGATGGCCACGGTGGCCCACAGCGCCATGACCGCCATCACCACTGCCATCATTATTCCCTTACAGCCTGTCGCCAGGCTCTTTTTGAAAACCAGCTTCTTTCTCCGTTACTGTTTAAAGCCAGGGAGGGAGCGTCTTACGCCCCTTTAATTAGGTCCCACGATGTGGATTTGGCGCGTAAGACGCGACCTACGCTAAGCCGATTCCTCACTGGATCTGCACTTCCACCGCCGCGCCCAGACCATCCGGACCGACGACCAGGAGGTGATGGTGGCCCCGGCCCAGATCCAGGGTGGTTTCGTAGGGCGGCCCAAGGGTGGCCGCTTCCATGCCATCCACAAAACAGGTAAGTGACTTCAGGGGCTCGCGGGAAACGGCCTTGAGGGGGATGGCCAGCAACTCCGCCGGGGGCTCCAGCAGAAAGCGGTCGCCGTCCAGGGGATAGGTGATAGTTAACGGGGATTCTTGCGAGTCCGGCATCAGGGGCCGATCCCGGCGAGCCCCCAGGGTCACCTTGCCCTTGGGGGTTGGACTGATGGTGATCCCTTGCCCCGGCATGGCCTGCCCTTGAAATAACCTGGGCAGATCGAAGTCGAGGTTGGCCAGCCGGAATCGCCCCACACCCCCCTGTTCCAGGCGTTGATGCAGCCAGCCGGCAAACGGGGTGGGGATCTGGTGCCAGGGTTGCTGTGGGCGGTGATAGGTGCAGAGGGCGGTGGGCTCGGTGCCGGCGATGAATAGCTCCCGTCGCACATGGTGGCAATCCGGGCCAGGCTTCATCCCGGAAAAATGGCAAATCTCGGCCTCGATCACTCCCGCGGGTCTCACAAAGGGCTGGGGCGGGCGCCCCTGGAACAGCGCCGCGGCCAGGTCGGCGAGAATGGGGGCCGCGGCCGCGGCGCCGCTTAATTTCAAGGTGGAGTGCCCATCGAAATTGCCCACCCAGACCGCCAGGGTGTATTCCGGGTTGTAGCCCACGGCCCAGGAGTCGCGATAATGGGAACTGGTGCCGGTCTTGATGGCCAGGCGATAGGGCGGATTCATGGCGCTGGAAGCCCCGAAGATGCGGAAGCGGGCCATGGGATCGGAAAGGATATCGTTGATGATATATGCGGCCTGGGGGGAAAAGATCCTCACCGGGGGTTGGCTGGCGGGGTCAGCGGTCTGGAGTCGCAGCGGCTGGTAGAGGCCGCCGTTGGCCAAACAGGCATAGGCCGCGGCCATTTGCAGCAGGTTCACCTCCAGGTTGCCCACCACCAGTCCCAGACCATAATAATCCGGGCCATGCTCCGGATGATTAATGAGGTGCAGGCGGGTCAAGGTGTCGTAGTAGGTTTGGGGCTCGATGAGCGAGAGGAGGCTGACGGTGGGCAGGTTCAAGGAATTGGCCAGGGCTTCCCGGAAGGAGATGGGGCCGTTAGTTTGGCGGTCGAAGTTGGCAGGGCTGAATTCTCCTCTTGGGGTCTGGTAGCGCCGTTCCACATCCTCCAGGATGGAGGCCGCAGTGAACCCCTGGTCCAGGGCCAGGGCGTAGAGAAAAGGTTTCAGGGCCGAGCCCGGGGAACGCCAGGCCGCGGCGCCGTTATTGCAGCCGGCGTCGCGAGGACCATAGCGAAAAGACCCCACCAAAGCCAAAAGCTCCAGGGAACGGTTGTCCACGATCACCGCGGCGGCCTGGGAAGCGCCGCATTTCATCAAGGCGGCCCGGTGGGAGGCGACGATGGCCTCAACCCGGTGCTGCAACTCCAGATCCAGACTGGTGTGAATGGGGCCGCCGGTTGGCGCCGGGGCCCCTCTGGAGAGGATGAAAGTAGTAAAGTGGGGCGCCTCAAAGGGAAACCTGGGGGTGCGGGTCCTGGCCTTCTGAAGCATTACGGGTTCTGCGGCGGCAGCGGCCTCCTCCTCGGGGCTTAGCCTGCCAAGTTGGGCCAGCCGTTGCAACAGCCGTTCCCGGCGTTGCAGCAGCCGATCCAGGTGGGGAGCGTAAGGATTGAGGGTTCCCGGGGCCCGGGCCAGGGCCGCCAGCAGGGCGGCTTCGCCATTGGTCAATTGGGCTGCCGGTTTGCCGAAATAGAGACGGGCCGCGGTCTCCACCCCCATGAGGTTATTGCCCATGGGAACCCGGTCCAGATAGCACCGCAGAATCTGCGATTTGCTTAAAGACCATTCCATCCTGAGGCTGCGCCCCATTTCCACTACCTTGCGCCAGTAGGTGCGCGGCTCCGGATTTTTGGTATTTTTTGTAAAAGTCAAACGCGCCAGCTGCATGGTGATGGTGGAGGCCCCGGAGACGATGCGCCCGGCGCTCAGATTGCCGGCCAGGGCCCGCAGGACGGCCAGGGGGTCGACCCCCGGATGGCGCCAGAATCTCTGGTCTTCCGCCGCGATAAAGGCCGCCGCCACCTTTTCCGGAAGTTCCGCCGCGGGCAGGGCGATCAATTTGCGCCCCTGGGCCTCCAGACCCAGACGGAGGATTTGCCCATCGCGGTCCAACACCAGGGGGCCGGGGGCGGGGGCCAGGGCCGCCGGGTCGAAGCGGGTGGCGGCCTCCAGGCCCCATGCCAGGACGATCAGCAGGCCGGCCGCCAGCCACAGCCACCAGCGGCGGCGCAGTCGCCGCAGAGCAGCTACCCGGAAACTCAATGGCGGGCCATCGGCCATCCTGAAGCTCCTAGTATTGTGTCCCACGGAAACGTTGCCTAAATGCTTTGCCTTTTTCCCTCCCCCTTGAGGGGGCGACACCGGGTGGGGTTGGTAATTTATCTTTCATTTACCACATGTTGCCACCCTCCCCCCAACCCCCTCCCCTTCAAGGGAGGGGGGGTTATCTCAAATCTTTTGTTTAAGGTAATTGTGGGACATCACACTAGTGCAGTGTTTCAGAAATATCTTTAAAAATATCTTCATGCCTTATGTAGCCGCAGGTTTTAACGTGAAAACTTCAAATCCCTCTAAATCCCCCTTTTCCAAAGGGGGACTTTGAACCCGCCTTTGACAAAGAGGGGCAGGGGGGATTTTTCATCGGCGGGGAGAGGCAGTTTTTCAGGGCGACCCAGCGGGTCGCCCCTACTGCTACCCCGTTTTGTCTCAACGCGCCTTGATGATGATATCGGTCTGGCCGGTGAAGCCGTTCACCCCGGGGGAATACATGGCCGCCACTTTGGTGGCCGGGACCAGGAAATGGCCCTCGCACACCGCCCGGGCATAATATTCGAAGCGGTAGCGTCCGGAGTAGAGCCAATCCCGGAAGGCCAGCACCCGCTCATCGCGGATTTCAAAAAAATTGGGGTGATAAAGAATGGTGCCGTCCAGCAGGGCGTAACCCTGCAAATCCCCGTTTTCCTCGCCGTTGGCAACCTGCGGAGTGGCTTCCTCGGTTTTCAGGGCAGTGTTGATCGCCACCAGAGCGGCGGGCAGGGGATCGTCCAGGACCACGTAGCGCTGGGGTTTCCAGGCCTCCACCAGCACCGTGACCTTGACCAGATCACCCACCTTGATCTCCGGGGAGCCGTCGGTATTCTGCAAGGTTTTGCTGACCTTGAAGCCCTGATCGGCTCCGGAGGAGGCCAGGTCAAGCCGCGGGCCGCTAACTGCCACCTCGTAGAGCCAGGTGGGGCCGGCTGGGGTCTCCACCTGCACCAGCGGTTTTTCCAGGAGGGCCCTGGGGTCGAGGTCTACGGTGCGGAATCCCTTGGGATCGAGCTTAATCCGTTGTTTGGCGGTGGCGCCGGGCTGGCTGATGGTAACCTCGCCGGCCTGATTGCTGAATTTCTGCCCCTGGAAATATTCCCCCAGGGCCGCCAGGGCCCAACCGGTGCTGCTGGTGGAGGTCCAGACGCCTTGCTGGTCCATGCCTCTCAGGAGCACCAGCGCCGCCTCTTTGGTGAGAGGGTCCTCGGGCATAATGGCCTTCCCGGCCAGCAGGGCCAGGGCCGGACCCCGGGCCAGGGCGTTAAATTCATCCTGGCTCCAACTGGTCTGTTTGGCGAGGTCCGGGCCTAACAGGGGCTTGAGGTCCCGCTGCAACTCCGCCAGGGGCAGCAGGTTGGCTTCCCGAGCCGCCAGCAGCAGCAGCAATCGGCCCTCCCGGTTAAAGTTTTGATAATTCTGCCTCAGCCCCTTGAATTCGTCCCGCTCCAGGCCGCGATTCAAAGCCAGGATATAGGCGCCGAAGGCCTTGGCGGGGTAGGGGGTCTTGGGGTCGCGCAACTGGCCATGGAAATAATCGAAGCCCTTAGTCAGAGGTACTTCGGGAACCTCCACCCCGTTTTTCTTGGCGATGCTCAAGGCGGCGCCGGCGTAAATCGAGCCCCAGCCGTCTGCCTGCGATTGTCCGGGCCAGTAGGCGAAACCGCCGCCCTCGGTCTGCATGCTCAAGATGCGCCCCACTCCCCGGTTGAGGTACTTATCCACCTCCGGCAGGCTGATGCCGGGCACCTGGTTGTCCTGGACCACTCCCCGCAAGGCGGCCAGGGCCAGAACCCCGGAGGAGGTCTGCTCCACGCAGCCGTAAGGATAAGTGAGCAGATAATGCAAGGCCTCGCTCAGCCGCAGGAAAGGCGAGCCGGAGAGGGTGAGAACCGCCTTGACCTCTTCAGGGTTGAGCTTGCGGGCAGCCTCGCCGGTGAGATAAGGAGGCAGGCTGATCTTGATGGAGGCGGCGCCCGCCAGGCTCCCGAAGTAGATGGCGGTATCCTGGACGTGCCCGGATCTAATCGGAATCTTAAGCTCAACCGCGTCGGCCTGCCCCTGAAATTCGGCGCCGAAGCGGGCCGTGGCCGATCCGGCCTGGGTGGCTTCGCCGCTGACCTTGAGGTTCACGCTATCCTTTGGTCCAAGTACTGGGGAGGGTTCCTCCGCCTTGAGGGAGAGCCCACCTTCAGCCGCGGCCCTGAACTTCACCGGCCCGCGGTCGCCGGTGTTGTTGAAGGCGGCCACCTGAAACCGGAAGCTGTCCCCCTGAATGAAAAAGCTGGGCAGGCCCGGCTCCAGGTAAAAATCCTTGGTGACTACCATGGAGCGCTCCGGACTGGCGAAGCCGCTGCCGCGGTCCGCCGCCACCGCGTAAACCCGGTAGCTGGTCATATTGTCCGGCAAGGTAAAGGTTACCCGGGCCCGGCCGTCGGCCGCGGTGCGCAGGGACGGGTTGAAATAGGCCACCGGCTCAAAGCGGCGCCGCAGTTTGGCCATCATTTCGGCGTTCAGACCGGCGCCGCCGGTTAGGGGTTCATTATGGGCCAGATAATATGGAGTCTGATGCAGCAGCAGGGTTCGCAATTCGCCGGTGAAGACCCCCAGGGGTCCGTCAAAACGGGTCAATTGCTCCAGGGTAGGGGTCTTAAAGGCGGTGAGGGCCAGCACCGCCTCATCCACCACCGCCACCGCCAGTTCCGCGAGAACCCCCTGGCCGCGCTTGTTGAGAACTGTGAAGTCCAGGGTAACGTCAGCCCCCGGTTTGGCCTTGAGCTCCTTGATCTCCGGACTGATGGCCACCTGCAATTGCTCCACTTCCAGGCGCACCGGCAGGTTGAGATTTCCCCAATAAAACCCCGGAGCCTCGGTATCATAGCGCCCGGCGAAGACCGGAAATTCCCCCCTGGGGGTGAGAGCCAGCACGGAGAGGTAGACATTAGGGGCAAATTCGGCCTGGATGGGAATCTCCAACTCCGGCAAATCTTTCTTGGCAGTCACCACCCGGTGCTGCAACAGGCCTTCCTGCTCCAGGGTGACCAGGTAGCAGGAGACCGGTCGCTTGGGCCGCAGGGCGATCCTGGCCGTCTGGCCCGGTTCATAGGCCGGGCGATCCGCGGATAACGACAAGATTTGATAAGCCTTTTCCTTTTTTTCGCCCTCTTCCTCGCGGCCGTTGCTGGCCACCTGGTAAATGGTGGCCGAGGTGAAGTTCCGGCCCCGATCATCCCGGTAGGTGAAGGTCACCAGGTAGCGGCCAGACCAGCCGAAGTCGAAGCGGAAGCCGGCCTCGCCTTTCTCTATGGGCAGATTGGTGGCGTAGCTCCTCTTCCAGGTCTCCTGGTCGGACCAATAGATGTCGCCCTGTTCGTTTCTCTTGACCACATAGGCCCAAGTCCGCTCCAGGACTTCGGCCCGGATTTGCCCTTTGGTAATTCTTTTGCCGGCCCGGTTCACGGCCACCACTTTCAGCACCTGCTCCGTTTCGGTCGGCACCTCCTCGGGATGGCGGCCGAGGCCCACCAGATAGTCCGGCTCCACCTGGTAATTTTTGCTGTTGGACGCGGCCCGCCCGTCAAAGTCCACCACCGTGGCAATTACCAGATAGCCCGACTCTCCCGCCAAAACTTCCCGGTCCAGGGGGAATTCCAGTTCGGCCCGCCCTTTCTCGTCCAAGATGGCCTGGCCGCTTTCGATCAGTTCACCCGGTTCTTCCCGGGTATAGCCAAAGACGAAATTATCATGACCGGGCACCTGGTAGCTGGTCTTGGACTTATGCACCTTCCAGCGCACCTGTCCGTGTTTCACCGGCCCGCCGGCATAGTAGGCGCCGCTGAGGCCGATGCGGACAAAGTCCTGCTGGCGGCCCTGGTCATTGACAAAGCTGGTATCCGGCCGGCTCAGCCGCTTAAAGTCGATCTCCACGAAATGGCGGGGCGCCTTAAATTCTTGGACCTGGAAGGTGCAGGTGGCGGAATTTTTAGGCGCCTGGCCGGAATCCGGTTTCTCCCCGTTAGCCTGCTCCACCTCCCCCTCATCCTCCTCCTCCCCGTCATCCTGGCGCGGGCCCGCCCGGCCGGCATTGGCCGGGGTTGGGGTTTCCGGCGGCTTCGGGCCGAATGACATGGTCATGGTATAGGTGCCCAGGGGCCAATACCCGGCGGCGGTCACCGCACCGGCGGCGCTGCCAAAATCCGACAGCGGCAATTCCTGGGAATAGACCTGCTCTCCTTTGGGACTGGTGATTTCAAAAGAACAGACCTCACCCTGGGGTGATAGGATGCGGCCTTCCTGGTATTCCCGAACCAGGCCCTTGAAATGTAAGGTCTCTCCGGGGCGGTAGACCCCCCGTTCGGTAAAGACCTGGCCCTTGAGGCGGCGGACCTTCTCCCCGGCCTTCACCTGCCAGATTCCCTGGGGTTTGAGGCTGTCCGCCGGGTTCAGCCGGATAAAGGAGACGTCGCTGGCGGTCCCGGCCAGCAGGCAGACCACCTCCCCATGGTTCAGGCGGCGCTTTACCGGGCGAAAGTCTCCCAAGGTTTTCAGCGACAGCCCCTCCAGGTCTTTTTGCTGAAAGATGAGGATGCCGTCGGCGTCCGTCTGTCCCAGGGGGAAGGCTTCCATCTCCCGGGTAAAGGCCACCACCTGCACCCCGGGCGCCGGCATCCCGGTTTTGAGGGAGGTGGCCCAGAGGAGGAGACTGTTGCCTCCCACCTTGTAAGTCAGCCCCAGGTCGGTAATGGCAAAGACCCGGGGGCTGGAAGCGGCGGGCCCTTCGGCCCGATCCTCACTCACCCGGATAAGTTCCAGGCCCCCGACTTCCTTGTTCCGGCGAAAACTCAGGGGCAGAGACACGGCCAGGAGTTTGTTCCTTTGCCCGGACGCCGGGAAGAGCTGCCTTTCGGCAAAAGGTTCCATGAGGAAGGGAGTAAAAGTCTGGTTCCCCTTGGTCAAATCATGGAGGCGCTCCGCCCCGGACTTAAGCTCCTCCAGGGTCCGGCCCCAGTCGGACGGGGATTCCTCCACGGCCAGGGCCCGGGGCAGCAACAGGGGCGGAATTCTAATGCCTTCCAGGATCAAGGCCTTAACGTTTTGGCTGCGGACGTGCAGGAGCTGCCGGCTGTCCCGCTCGATAACGCTCTTGTGTTCGACGAATTCCAGTTTAGCTGGCTTGTCCGGCAGGAAGAAGGAGGTCACCGTAGGCCGGTAGGTCAGGCCGGCCAACCTGAAATTCTCCGGCAAGGTCACCACGTAGCCGACCCCGTATTTGAAGCTTCCTTTTAAGGTGAGTTGGCCCTCCGGGCTCATGCCGGTGTGGCGCCAGTTAATCTTGACCAGGGGCAAAAGGCGCAGGTTGTCTTTCAAGCCCTCCAGCAGGAGGGGTTTGTCAAAAAAGATGCGGACCTCTTCCTTTTGGGCGTCGGGCTCGATCTTGAGGATGGTAAATTGCCGGTCTGCCGCCGCGGCGGCGGCCGCCTGGGTCGGCCGGCGTTCTTGGGATTTTCCCGAGCCAGCCCAAAGTCCCAGGCCCAAGGAGCAAAATGCCGCTAACAGCAAGGCCATGAAGGCGAACCGGGGCCGGCTTGCCTTGGCGGCGGCCTCAGAAAGGGCTTGAAAGAAACCTCTTTTCCCGGCTTCCATGTTACCGATCCTTTCGATAATAATTAAGTTGCCCTACAAGGTTCTGTGGTAGGGGCGCACCCATGTGTGCGCCCCTTTTATATTATGCATTTGAGGCATCCTGGTAGTGAGGTTGCATCGGATGTTCTTTGAGCTTCCAACCGCCGATTCGTTAGAATCGGTTTAGGGCATTAAGGACAAGGAGGAACCGCCATGAAGCCATCATCCCATCTCCGCCAGTAATTTCATATAAGCGGTGGGCTTGGCGCATATTTCTCCCATGAAGGGATAATTCAATTCTATGATGACAAAGAAAATGGTGGCAATTAATACGGCCAGCATACCGGTCAGCAGACAATGGAGCCAAAATCTCTCGGCCCCGAATAACACGGAGAACATCATGGTAATCAGGGCTCCGGTGAGCAAGGCAAGCCAGAGGTTGATCGGCAAACTCGATTCCATTTCCTCCAGGCGCTCCTGCCTTAACTTTTCCAGGTTATTCAGGTCATTCAAAATCTCAAGGAAGAGAGTTTGCTCATAAGGATTCGCCGGCCTGAGCTTTTTGATTTTATTCCAGAGATCGTCCATGGCCTGTTGGGTCACTGGGCTCTGCTTCATCATCGCCATGGCCGGATATTCATCTTCAATCACTTTTCTGATGTAGAGACTGAGCGCCTTTTTCGCTGGGAAAACCCGACCCGCATCCGGAAAAAGGTTGAGGTCCCGGTATAGCGCCTCGGCCTCGCTTCCTTCCCCGGAAGCAATGTTCACCGCCTTTTGGTAGTCCTGCCATAAAAATATAACCAAAAAGGCGACCATGACGCCAAAAATGGTCCCAGAGATGCTGATGATGGAACCGTTAAGCTGATTATGGCGCTCCAGGAGCTGATGGTGAAACAATCGTCTGACAAAAATCTGGAGTCCAATGGAGATGCCGACAAACAGTAGATTGATCAGCAGAAATAGTAACCATGGAGGCAGCAGCAATAATCTGGCGGTAAATGTCATAATTCCCTTTCATTGAAGAGGAGTCTGGGGGCAAAAGTCCGTCATTGTCTGCTGGATGCCGCCATGTTCCGAGATTATGCCGCATCCATAGCTATTCCTGCCCAACGAGGTTTTGGAGCCTCTTTGCCCGAGTAAAATCTCCCAAACGGTCCTCTTCTCGAAGCCAAATTTTCTCGCCTGGAGCATGATAGCGCAAATTTGGGCGGAAGGTCAATCAGATTCCCCCCAGGTAGGCCTCCATGACCTGGGGGTGATGGCGCAGTTCGCTGGCCGGGCCGGATAGAATGATCTCCCCGGTCTCCAGGATATAGGCCCGGTGGGCCACCTCCAGGGCCAGATTGGCGTTTTGCTCCACCAGCAGGATGGCGGTCCCCTGGCGGTTGATCCGCAGGATCACCCGGAAGATTTCCCGGACCAGCATGGGGGCCAGGCCCATGGAGGGCTCATCCAACAGCAAGAGCCTGGCCCTGCTCATCAAGGCCCTTCCCACCGCCAGCATCTGCTGTTCTCCGCCGGACAGGGTGTTGCCCCACTGGTGGCGCCGCTCCCCCAGGCGGGGAAAGAGGCGGAAGACCTCCTCCAGGTCCCCCTGGATTTGCCCGTCCCGGCGCAGGTAAGCCGCCAGGCGCAGATTTTCCAGAACCGTCAGGTTGCCGAAGATGCCCCGCCCTTCCGGGACATGAGCCACCCCTTGCTTAACCCGAAGGTGCGCCGGAAGGCGGAGCAGGTCCTCTTCCAGGAAGGAAACCCGTCCCCGGGCCACCGTCAAGAGCCCCGAAATCGCCTGCAAGATGGTGGATTTACCGGCGCCGTTGGCTCCGATCAGGGTGACGATCTCGCCGGCCCCCACGGAAAAAGAGACCCCCCGCACCGCGTTGATGCGGTCATATGAGACCCACAGGTCTTCAACCGCGAGGATGGGAGGCATGGTCATTGTTGAAGGTTACCTTGATCCTGGCAAAGGCCAAGGCTATGCGGCCTACCCAGGCGCGAATCATTGGATCCGCCTTGTTCTTTTGCCTTAAATCACAGGCTGGAAGCCTGTGCCACTTTAAGGAAATGGTGGGCAGAGCCCACCCTGTGCTAACTCCTAACCACCTAGACAATCGCCTCCTCTTCGGTAAGGGAGCTGTCCCGTCCCAGGTAGGCCTCCAGGACCGCGGGGTGATGCTGGATCTCCTGGGGCGGGCCGGCGGCGATGGTGCAGCCGAAATCCAGGACCGTCACCCGCTGGCAGAGGTTCAGGACCACCCGCATCTGGTGCTCGATCAGGATGATGGTCAAGCGGAACTCGTCTTTCAACTCGCGGATGATGCGGATCAGTTCCTCGGCCTCGGCATGGTTCATGCCCGCGGCGGGCTCATCCAGAAGCAGCAGCCGGGGGCTGCTGATCAGGGCCCGGGCCATCTCGCAGCGGCGCTGCTCCCCATAGGGCAGGTGCCGGGCCGGGGTCTCGGCGTAGCGGCTCAGCTGAAAGCGTTCCAGCAACTCCCAGGCCCGCCGGCTCAGTCGCCGCTCTTCGTCCCTAAAGGCGCGGCTGCGGCCCAGGGCCCCGATAAGGCCGTAGCGGTGCTGGGCAAAGGCCCCCAGGCGGACGTTGTCCAGAACGCTCAACCCCTTGAAAAGGCGGATGTTCTGGAAGGTCCGGGAAATGCCGGCCGCGGTGATGCGGGGGGAGGCCCAGGCGCTGATGTCCTGCCCCTGAAAGCGAATTCGCCCCGCCTCGATGCGAAAGACCCCGGTGATCAGATTAAAGATAGTGGTCTTGCCGGCGCCGTTGGGGCCGATGAGGCCCACCAGCTCCCCAGCCTGCACCGTTAGGGAAAAATCGCCGATGGCCTCCAAGCCGCCGAAGTGGTGGGACAAATCGATGACTTCTAATAATGGTGTCATGGGTTTCATTTCAGCGGTAGCACCGGCGCCGCTCACCGCTTTATCTCGTGCCCAGGTTGAGATGGGGCGATAACTTCGTTCCCAAGTACAAATTGGGAACGAGGACAAAAAATGTAGAACCGCCGCCCCCGGCGGTTCTTTTCAAAGGATTTGGTGGGCAGTGCCCCCCCCTTGTATCTTACTCACTGCTTATCGTCCACCACGCTCTCGCCCTCTCCGGCAAATAATGCTGCCGGCCTGAGCCAGCGGGCCTCTTTGAAGCCCATGAGGCCCTGGGGCCTAAAGATCATTAACAGCACCAGGAGCAGCGGCCCCACCACCCAGCGCCAGATCCCCAGGAAGCGCAGCAGTTCCATGAGCACCGTGAAGATGGTTGCGCCCAGGAGCGAGCCGGTGAGGCTGCCCACCCCGCCCAGGTAGACCATCACCAGCATATCGGTGGACTTGAGAATGGAGAAGCTCCGGGGGTTGATGAACTGCAGCAGGTGGGCGTATAGGCCCCCGGCCAGCCCGGTGAAAAACGCCGAAATCAGGAAGGCGTAAAGTTTCAGGCGACGGGTGTCCACCGAGGTGAGGTTGGCAGCCATCTCGTCCTCGCGGATGGCCATAATGCCCCGGCCGAAATTGGAGTGCACCAGGTTGCGCAGCGCCGTCAGGGTGATCAGGACCCAGGCCGCCACCCAGAAGAGGTTGGTGAGGCGGGGCATGCCCAGGTAGCCCCGGGGGCCGCCCAGGGCGTCGATGTTCTCCAGCACACTCTTGACGATCATGTTGAAGGCCAGGGTGACGATGGCCAGGTAATCCCCCCGGGTGCGAAAGGAGGGATAGGCCACGATGAGGCCGGCCGCGGCCGCGGCCAGGCCTCCGGTCAGCAACACCCCCGGGAAGAGCCAGGGCGACCAGGAGCGGGGCAGCACCGCCACCGTGAGGATGGAGGCTACGTAAGCGCCAATGCCCATGAAGCCGGCATGGCCTACGGAAAACTCTCCCATGTAACCGTTAACCAGATTGAGGCTCAGAGTGAGGATCATATTGATCCCCACGTACATCATAATCTGCACCACGTAAGGGTTGAGCAGCCCGCTGTCCGGCAAGACCCAGGCCACCGCCAGCAACAGGATGGCCCCGGCCAGGGGAAGATATTTTTTTCTCTGAGTCATAAAATCTAATAGGGGCCTTATCATTGGGGAATAGTGCCACTCGCCTCTCCCCCGCAAGCGCGGGGATGTGAGCGGGGAAACTGCTTCCCTCTCCGTTGGGGCCGGGAAGTCGGGGCTGCAAGCCCCGCCTTCCCGGCCCCTGATGCGGGTTGGGAGGGGGGCTGGGGGGGAGGGCCAGGGACGAAGTCCCTGGCCCTCCCCCCAAAACCCTTCACCTAATCACACCCTTTCAAACACCGGGCGGCCCAGGAGGCCGGTGGGTTTGAAGACCAGGAGCAGCAGCAGCAGCGAGAAGGCCACAAAGTCCCGGTAGGTGGAAGACGGCAGCAGCAACGGGGTGAAGACTTCCACTGTGCCCAGGATAAAGCCTCCCAGCATGGCGCCCCGGATATTGCCGATGCCGCCCACCACCGCGGCGATGAAGGCCCACCAGCCAATACGGATGCCCATGTAAGGGTCCAGCACCGGGTAGGCCAGACCGTACATCAGGCCGCCGGCCGCGGCGATGGCCGAGCCGATGGCGAAGGTGATGGAGATGACCCGGTCAACGGACACCCCCATGAGGGGCACGATGGGGCGGTGGTAGGAGATGGCTCGCATGGCCATGCCCAGCAGGGTGCGGCGCACCAAGAGGTCCAGGAGGATCATCAGGGCCGCGGCCAGCAGGATGATGAGCACTTGCAGCGGAGTAATGGTGAGGCCGGCCACCTCCCAGGGGGCCATGGTAATCAAAGAGGGAAAGTGCCGGGGCTCCGGACCCAACAGGCCCAGGGTGAAATTTTCCAGGAACAGGCCTACCCCCAGGGCGGTGATCACCGCGGAGACCCGGGGCGCCCCGCGCAACGGCCGGTAGGCCAGGCGTTCGATGGTCACCCCTAAGAGCGCGGTGAGGATCATGCTGAAGGCCAGGGCCCCGGTGAACACCAGAAAGGAGGGCAGGCCCAGGGGCAGGCCCAGGGGCAGGCCCAGCAGCAGGAGGGCTCCGGCCAGGCTGAGATAGCTGCCTACCATGAAGATATCGCCGTGGGCGAAGTTGATCATGCTAAGAATGCCGTAGACCATGGTATAGCCCAGGGCGATGAGGGCGTAAACGCTCCCCAGTTGCAAGGCGTTTAGGACATTTTGCGCCAGAATTAGGAACATGGGTTTTTAATCACCGTGCCCGAGTTTTTTGTCAAGGAGAGAGGTTTAAAGAGGCATAATTTCATGGAAAAGGCAGGTTTCCACAAGCCTCCTCCCCCCGCTTTGGCGGGCGGGGGGAATAGTTAGTTTAGCAAGGTTATGATTAGTTATTGAATTTATGAAATAGACCATTAAGTCTTTGGCTGGATAGGGCACCGGCGAGATTCCTGTGACCCCTGGTGGTTACCGAAAACCGCAAACCGCAAACTGCCTTTTATGGCTGCACTATGGAATAATAAGTGAACTTACAATCCTTCACGCGCAGGATCACCGCGCTCTTGATGGGGTCGCCGGTGCCATGGAATTTCATGGTGCCGGTAACCCCTGCGTATTGCTGCACCCCGGCCAGGGCGTCCCGCACCTTCTGGCGATCCAGGACCCCCGCCTGGGTGATGGCGGTCAACAGCAAGCCCCCGGCGTCGTAGGTGAGGGCGGCCACGTCATCGGGTTTTTTGCCGTATTTGACTTCATAGGCCCGGATGAATTTCTGGGCGGTTTCCGTAGCAATATCCGGGGCATAATGGGTGCTGAAGTAGGAGTCGTTTAGTTCCGGTCCGCACAGAGTCAAGATTTCCTGGCTGCCCCAGGAGTCGGAGCCGATGAAGGGACAGACGATCCCCAGGCGCCGCGCCTGCTGCACCTGCAGGGGGACTTCATTGTAGTAGTTGGGCAGGAACAGGACTCCGGGATTGGCGGCCTTGATGAGGGTGAGCTGGGAGGAGAAATCCTTGTCGTCCTTGGTGTAGGATTCAAAGGCCACCACCTTGCCGCCCGCGGCCTCAAAGGCTTTCTTGAAGTATTCGGCAATGCCCTTATTGTATTCCGAAGCCACATCGTAGAGCACTGCGGCGGTTTGGACCTTGAGGGTCTCCCGGGCGAATTTGGCCATCACCTGGCCCTGAAAATCGTCAATGAAGCAGGCCCGGAAGATGAACTTCTTGCCTTCGGTGGTCTTGGGGTTGGTGGACCAGGGGCTCACCATGATCACCCCCGCGCCTTCGCAGATGCTGGCCGCGGGGATGGCGTTGCCCGAGGAGTTGGGTCCGATGATGGCCAGGACATTGTCCTGGCTGATGAGCTTCTGGGCTGCGGCCGCGGCCGACTCGGCCTTGTCTTCGTTATCTTCCACGAACAGCCGGATGAGGTATTTCTTGTCCCCCAGCTTCAAGCCGCCCTCCTGGTTGACCTGGGCGGCCAGGAGTTCCGCCGCCTTTCTGCAGGAATCGCCCACCGTGGGTTTGCTGCCGGTGAGTTCGGCATTGACCCCCAGGCGGATTTCATTTTCCGGAGCGGGCCCGCAGCCGGCCCAGCAAAGCACCAGGGTTAGGATAATTAACGGCCATGGATACCGGCTCATGAGGCCCTCCTGTTCGTGGGGGTGGCGGTTTTCCCAGGCTCCAGTACCCCGGATCAGAGAAAAAGCGAGACCTCTGAAAAAAACCTAAAATTTATCCCCAACTTCCGTGAAACCGGTGATGTTGGGGAGAGCAGGGGTCCTCGCCTGCCACCTCTAGCCGAGGGCGGCTGTTCTACATGTTTTTTGCAGAGGTCTCAAATCTACCAAAGGGAGCCTCATGGCGTCAACAGTAATCCGCGGCCGGCCGGCGCTGACGGCCAGTAACTTGATTTATTTACGATAATCAGGCAAAGTTTTAGATAACCTCAGAGAGGGTGCGGGGCGAGAGGAGGGCGCAGTGGCGGACACGGGCAAAGAGGAAGCCGGGCAAAAAAAGAAGATCCTGCGGGACGTCTATCTCTTCTCCGGGGTGCCGGAGGCGGACCTGGAGGCCCTGGCGCACCTGGCGGTGAGCAATGCCTTTGCCCGCCAGGCCACCATCTTCTGGGAGGGCCGGGAGGCCCAGGGTTTCTACCTCCTCAGCCGCGGCTCTGTCAAACTGGTGAAAAGCTCTCCGGAGGGCAAGGAATATATCATCAGGCTGGTGGGCCCCGGAGAGACCTTTGCCGAGGCCGCGGTCTTCAGCGACGCCTCCTACCCGGCCACCGCCATGGCTCTGGAGGATTGTCAAACCCTGTTCTTCCCTAAAGCCCCATTCTTGCGGCACCTGGCGGCCTCACCCACCCTGGCCCGGAATATGTTGGCCACCTTGAGCCGCTTGATGCTCCACTTGACCCGGCAATTGGAAGATCTTTCCTTAAAAGAAGTATCGGCCCGCCTGGCCCGCTACCTTTTAGAGCGCTGCCAGGAGAGGCACGGTCGGATTGAGAAAGGACTGGCCTTCGAATTACCCACCACCAAGACCCATCTGGCTGCTTATCTTGGAACGATTGGTGAAACCTTGTCCAGAACTCTGTCCCGATTGAAAAGTCAAGGAGTGATAGAAGTGGAGAAGGGCAGGATAACCATTACCGACCCCGCCGTTTTGAAAAAGATAGCCAGTGGAAAAAAATGGTGAGTTATAAACGCTGGTTCGGTATGGTTTGAAATAGTCAAAATAGAATGGCAGGACGCAAAAAAAAGTTACTCCGTATAAAAAAATTGCTTGACAATGGAAATCACAGTTAACTATATAGGTATTGTGCTGTTTGTTGCACCATTAATCCATCAGCGGGTACCTGGAAAACTAAAAAAAAGAGAGGAAGATTGTTCATGGCTAGCGAAGTATTGAAATTAACCGCGCAGATTGTCATTTCCCATGCCTCGATGAGTGAATTGACGCCTAAAGAATTAGTGGAGGAGATCAAGGACCTTTATACGCTGTTATCCTCCCTGGAAGGCGAAATTGCGGTGGAGGCGGTGGCCGGCGCACCCGAAAAGGCCAAGGGAGCGAAGGTGGTAGTCAAGAAACCCACCATTTCACTGGATGAGGTAGTCAAAGAAAAGTATGTGGTCTGTCTGGAATGCGGCAAGAAGATGCGCACCCTGAAGGCCCACCTGCGCAAGGCCCATAAATTAATGCCGGCGGAATACTTCCGCAGATTTGGCCTGGATGCCAAAAAATTCCCCCTGGTCTGCAAGGAATACTCGGAGCAGCGGCGGAAACTGGCCAAGGAAAAGGGCTTGGGCGAACGGGGCTTCCGCCGCAAGGCGACCTCCTGAGCCGGGAGCAGGGAAGCACACGAGAGCAAATCAGACCCGAGGGACCTCGTCTGCCCGGTGCTGCCTGGCCTCCGGGGTTGGATCAAGGGGCCGGTGTGGCCCCTTGCTTTTTTCCCGGGGCGAGATGGGGCCCTTGGCCGTCCAGGGACTCATAGAGGCCGCCTGCGGATGTTTAAGCAGATTAAGGATACCTAAGACTTAATAAGACCCCCGGAAGACCTTTCAAGACCGCCAGGGCCTTGACATCCGCCCAGGCGGCCATATTTTTAGCTTGCTGGTCACATCTTCAGTGCTCGCATGAACCAGTGGCACAGGCTTCCAGCCTGTGATGTTCCCGGAACGTCTACCTCGCAGACAGGAGGTTTTCCATGGAAGTGCATACCATTCTCTGGCCCACCGATCTTTCCAAAAATTCGCTCAAAGCCGCAAAGCACGTGGAATCGCTGGCGGAAAAATATCAAGCCAAGGTCGTCCTCCTCTATGTGGGGGTAGATTTAATGGCCCATTTTCCCGCATATGGCAGCTATCCCAGCCCCGAGCACCTGAAGCATTTTCAGGAATGGGAATTGAAACACGCAAAACAACAACTGGAGGAAGTCTGCGAAAAGAAGTTGAAGGTCTGCCCCAAGATCGAATTACGCCTGGTGCAGGGCGAGGCGGCCACCGAGATCCTCAAGGCCGTCAAGAAAGAGAAGGCGGACCTGGTGGTGCTCACCAGCCATGGCCGTGGCCATGATCATCTGGACCAGAAGAGCAGCGATTTCGGCAGCGTGGCCAAAAAGGTGCTGGCCAACTCCCGGGTGCCGGTCCACTTAGTAAATCCCTTCAAGTCCTAGAAAAGAACGGCGGCGCCAGCAAAAACGCCGGCCGGCAAACCAGGCCGGCGTTTTTGGCGAGGGATGAATCGGGTTTTAGATTTCGGTTAGGGTAATTGCGCCGGAAGGGCAGACCTCGACACAGCTCTCGCAGCCCAGGCATTCCTCTTCATTGACCGGGACTGCCTTGCCTTCCTGCAGCTCGAAGACGCCCGTCGGACAAACATTGACACACTCTTCGTCCCCGGTGCATTTTTCGTTATCGACTTCCACCTGCCAGGCCATTAAACTTACCTCCCTTTAGGATTTTTTCCGGATATCAAACGTCGATCCGAAAGGCGACGTTTTTGGTAAGGTGCCCAACACCTCACTTGCGAAATTATGCGATTCCTCAGCCAACGCGCTTACTTAAGTATATGATTTCTTAAATACGGTAATGTTTCTGGTCGGCCCCCCCCCACCCCAGCTCTCTCCCCCCGCCGGGGGGAGAGGGAGTATTACAGGGGTTCGTTCTTTATCCCCTCTCCCCCAATGGGGGACGACACCGGGTGAGGGGGAATTAATCACTGGCTCCCTGCCGTTAATAAATACGTTATCGGATTTATGAAATCGGGTACTAAGTAAGCCCCTCCCGGCCTACGCCCGCACCTCCTCTTTGATGGAGACCGCCACCTTGTAGAGGATGGTGAGAATTAAGAAGCCCAGGGCCCAGATCCCCAGGGCGATGAGGGCCTCGGGCACGGTGGGCCAGTATTCGGTGATCTTCTCCAGGGGATTGGGGACGAAGCCGCCGGTCATCAACCCCAGTCCTTTGTCGATCCAGGTGGTGATGATCACCATGCCGCACAGGACCGCCAGGGTGGTTTCATCCTGGCGAAATTTCGGATTGACCAGGAGCAGGGCGGCGATCGTCATGCCGATGATGGAGAACCACATGAAGGGCACCAGCCGGCCGAAACCGTCCAGCCCCCAAAACAGGTACTTGAAGTGCATTAGGTGGTCCGGGATCTGGCTGTAAAACACCGTGAAGATTTCGCAGAAAAAGAAGAAGACGTTGATCAAGGTGGCGTAGGTGACTATTTTCGCCAGGCTTTGGATCTGGTCCCGCCCCGGGTCAAACCTGGTGTATTTCCGCACCAGCAGGCATAAAAGCACCAGCAGGGACGGGCCTGCGGCAAAGGCCGAAGACAGGAAGCGGGGGGCCATGATGGCGGTGAGCCAGTAGCCCCGCCCGGGCAGGCCGGCATAAAGAAAGGCGGTTACCGTGTGGATGCTGATCGCCCAGGGAATGGAGACGTAGATGAGGAACTTGACCCACCCGGGAGGCGGCACGTCATGGCGTTCGCATTCCAGCACGTTCCAGCCGATCAGGATATTGAGCAGGAGATAGCCGTTCAAGACGATGATATCCCAAAACATGACCGAGTTGGGAGTGGGGTACTTGAAGACGTTGAGCACCCGGTCCGGCCGCCCCATGTCCACCATCACGAAGGTGACACACATGATTACCGCGGACACCGCCAGGAATTCCCCCAGGATGGTGACCCGGCCGAAGGCCTTGTAGTTGTGCAGGTAGTAAGGGAGAACCACCATGACCGCGGAGGCCGCCACTCCGACCAGGTAGGTAAATTGGGCGATGTAAAGGCCCCAGGAGACGTCCCGGCCCATGCCGGTGATGCCCAGGCCGGTGGTGAGCTGTTTCAGATAGAAGAAGAATCCCAAGGCGAAGAGGCCCGCCAAAATGGCCAGTAATCCATAATATCTCTTGGTTCCGGTAAAGGCATTTTCCAGCATGGCTACCTCACACGATATAGTAAACCTGAGGGTTAGTGCCGAGGAAGGGCTTGCGCCGGATGGTAAAATTGGAGTCCAGCAGTTCCCTCACCTTGGACTTGGGATCCCTGAGATCGCCGAAGGCCAGGGCCCCCTGGGAAGCTACCACGCAGGCGGGCATCAGCCCATTCGCCAGCCGTTCGTTGCAGAAGGTGCACTTTTCCACCACCCCGATTTCCCGGGTGGGGTAGTCGGGGAACTCTTTCTTGATGTAAGGCCGAGGGTCTTTCCAGTTAAAGCTCCGGGCTGAGAAGGGGCAGGCGGCCATGCAAAAGCGGCAGCCGATGCAGCGGTGCATATCCATCATCACGATGCCGTCCTCCCGGCGGAAGGTGGCCTTGGTGGGGCAGACCCGCACACAGGGAGGATTGTCGCAATGGTTGCAAAGCAACAGGAACTTAAGGTCCTTGACCTTCTCGTCCATATACTCCTGTTCGTCCCCGGGAAAGGCGTTGTCATAAGGCGCGGTCCAGATCCACTTGATCTCCCAGCGGACCTTATCCGCGTCGCTGATTTTCATGGCGGGATCGATGGGATTACCGAAATCGGGCACGTTGTGGACCTGGCGGCAGGCCGCGGTGCATTTCTGGGCAGTTTGCTCGTCCAGCTGGCGCATGTCCACCACCATGGCCCATCTCTTGGCGGTCAGGGCTTCCGGCTTCGCCTCCAGGGCGGCTGCCACCTGACCGGGCCGCAGCAATTCCAAGGCGGAATTGCCCCCTAGCCCCAGCAAGGTGGAGAGACCGGCTAGTTTGATAAAATCCCTTCTGTCCATACCCATCACTTCGCCCCCCCCTGCGCCACCTTCTGCTCCTTATCCAGATGGCAACCCCAGCAGTTGGGGGTTACCGCGACAAAGTTGTGGCATTGATCGCAAAATTGGGTCTTGTTGGAGTGACATTCCATGCAAGTGTTGGAAAGGCTGACCGTGAACTTCTTGCCCTCGGGATTAATGAATTCCCGGTTGCCGTTGCGCACCGCCGCTTCCCGCCAGTCAATCAGCAGCTGCATGTGGTTGGCCCGCATGTAGGGAGTGGGCATGACGCACTGCCGCTCCTTCTCCGCCAGCTTTAGGATGGCCGGGGTGTCCAGCTTGGGGGATGGCGCCGCCACGATCTTCCCCAGGTTGGGCAAGATGGGGGAGATAACCAGACCGAAGAAGATGGCCAGGCCCAAGAGGATATATTTGAGGTCATAGAACTTCTTGGGGACCTTGGGCTTCTCGGCGAAACCTCCAAATTCGTTTCGGTATTTATCTTCCATGGCTAGTCCGCTTCCTCCCCTTCCTCAGGCGAACCAATGCCTACCAGGTCTCGATCCCGCAGGTCGGTGGTGCGCTCTATCTCATCGGGAAATACCAGGGCGTTGCCCACCAATTCGGTGATGCCGGTGACCTCCACCTCCGGGACCCAGTAATTCAACAGGGTGGGAAACACCGCCCGATCGATGGCGCAGATGCAGCCCAGATGGTTCACCCCGTATTTCTCGGCCACGTACCGGAGGGCGTTGGCCCGGGGCAGCCCGCCCCGGAGCCTGGTCTCCAGATATTCGTCGGCGTTGAAGCCGCTGCCGCTGCCGCAGCAAAAGGTCTTCTCCCGGATGGTGTTGGGCGGCATCTCGAAGAAATGCCCTTCGGGCAGGACATTCTTGATAATGTAGCGGGGTTCCTCGAAGATCCCCATGCCCCGGCTGGTGTTGCAGGAGTCGTGGAAAGTCAGCTTGATATGGGCGTTGCGCTGGGGGTCCAGCTGCAATTTATTATGCCGGATCAGGTCGGCGGTGAACTCCGAGATGTGAATCATCTTGGTGCTGGCGGCGTTTTCGAACACTGTGCCGGTGATGGGCGATTTGGGCACCTCCAGGAAATCCGCCGGCCCGCTGAAGGTGTCCATATACTGGTTGACGATGCGCCACATGTGGCCGCATTCGCCGCCGATGATATATTTCACCCCCAGGCGCTTGGCTTCGTGGTAGATTTTGGCGTTGAGGCGTTTACCCATTTCGTGGGACATGAAGAAGCCGAAGTTGCCGCCCTCCGCCGCATAGGTGCTCAGGGTCCAATCCAGGTCCAGGTAATTGAAGAGCAGCAGGTACCCCATAAAGGTATAGGTGCCCGGGTCGGCGAAGTAGTCCCCCGAGGGCGCCACGAAGAGGATCTCAGCACCCTTGCGGTTGTAAGTGATCGGGGTGTTGACCCCGGTGACCCGCTCGTTTTCCTCGGCGAAGAAGTCGATCATGTCCTTCATGGCCTGGGGGGGGGCGCCGATGTGGCTGCCTTTGTCATAGCACTGGGCCACCGAGGCCATGGTCCACTCGATGTTTACCCCGATGGAGCTCAAGAGTTCCCGGCCCAGGATGGTCATTTCGGCCATGTCGATCCCATAGGGGCAAAACAGGGAGCAGCGCCGGCATTCGGTGCACTGGTAGAGATAGTAGAACCACTCCTTGATCACCTCTTCCGTGAGGTCCCGGGCCCCGGCCAGCTCTCCCAGGAGTTTGCCCGCCGATGTGAAATAGCGCTTGTATACCGAGCGCATCAGCTCGGCCCGGAGCACCGGCATATTCTTGGGGTCCCCGGTACCCAGGAAGAAGTGGCACTTGTCGGCGCAGGCACCGCAGCGAACGCAGATGTCGAAGAAGAGCTTCAGGGAACGGAAGCGGTTGAGGCGGTCTTCCATGCCCTGGAGGATGATCTCTTTCCAATCGGCGGGCAGACCCCAGCTCTCATTGGTCACCGACCACTCCCGGGGGTACGGATAGTCGATCCAACTCGCCCACTTGGGGTTAGCGGGATTGCAATAGGTTCCCGGCTTGAATTCCGGCTTGAGGTCCATCCAGCCTTTTTGGGGAGTCTTATAGCTTATCCCAGGTAAAATTTCCTCTGGTTTTGGAACCTTGGTCTTAGCTTTGGCCATGTTACTCCAGCTCCTTTTCCACTGGGATTTCGGCCTCTACCATGGCTTCCCGAAATCTATCTTCGTATTCGTCATAATGATGGAACTTCACCGGGTAATTCCAGGGATTGACGTGCCGCACCGCCCGGGTGTTGGTGGGCAGGTTTCTGGAAGGGCTCAGGAAGACCCCGGGGGCGTGCATCAGCTTGCTGAAGGGGAAGTAGGCGATGAGCACGCTCACCAGAAAGAGGTGGACGAAAAAGATATGGCCGATGCCCGCCGGCACCTTGGGGTGCAGGGTCACCAGACCCAGGGTCAGCTCTTTGACCGCCACCACGTCCACCTTATAGACGTAGCGCATGAGGATCCCGGAGATGCCGATGGCCAGGAGCAACAGCAGGGGAAAGTAATCGGGCGCCAGGGAAATGTAGCGCAGCATGGGGTTGGTGAGGCGACGGGCCAGCAGATAGGCGACCGCCACCACCAGCACCGCGCCGCTGAGGTAAAAGACCGGGGTGAAGAACCGGAAGAAGCCGTCCACGTTGTCAATCAGTTGGATGAAGCCCGGCACCGGCTCGGTGAAAAAGCGCAGGTGCCGCAGCACAATGACCAGGAAGGCGTAATGGAAGGCGATGGCCCCCAGCCATAGCCATTTGTAGGACCAGTGAATCAACCGGGCCCCCCCCGGGTGTTCCGGGTCTTGGCGCAATTCGCTGCGCAGGTTCCGGAAAAGGCTGCGAAAGGCCAGGACTTCCAGAGCCATGCGGCCGATCACGTACCTGGTGGTGTAGGGGTTGTCCAGTTTGTCGCCCAGGCTTCTTTCGATCCAGGGCAGGGATTCCTGCTGGCCGCCGGTGGTGGGAATCTGGAAAGGCACCGGCGACCTGGACCACTGGAGGAGGCGATAGATAAATCCTTCCACGAAAATGAGGACGGCCAGATACGGCACCACCACCCCGAAGAGAAGCTGTAAGTTGGCAAAGACCGCGAGGTGGGCCACCAGGACGAGCCCCAGGACGGCCGCCAGGGCCACTGTGAAATGACGTTTAAAAAAATCCATATACCCTCACTTCGTCTCTATTTGCCAGGGGTTTACCATTTGCCGCCGCCTCTCATCATAAGGACAATCCGGTGCGGCGCAACAAGCCGCTGACCCGGTTCCTGATCTCATTGACCCGGACCTGGTGGAGCTGCTCCCGGCGCTGGGTGTAAACGTCAAAGCCCAGCAGGGCCAGGCCGTCGATGCGGGCCTCCAGCTCCTGAAGTTCTTGGGAATATTGGCCGCCCTTAAGCTCCGGGGCCAGTTCCTCGCGAATTACATTCTTCAGCAGAAAAATGAAGGCCAGGGCCTGGGATGGCGCAAAATCCTGGATGGCCCTGATCCTCAGGATTTCATCGAGACTGGCCAGGACCTGGTCCCGGTCCATCTCCGTCAGGAACGCCTGCACCAGCCCCCGGAGACCCTGGGAGAGGCGCTGCCCCACCGGGTTGCCGAAAAGATCCTTCTCTTTTTTCAGAAAGATAGCAGTCTCAGCAGGATAGCTCTCAAAAAGCCGATGCCGCCACCGCTCCGTGAGGCTGGTTTTTCTTTCCGACAGCAGGGGTAGCAGTTTCATAATTATCTTTTATAAAACAAAAGGATGTTAAAACATTCACAAAATTAGTGTCAAGGAAAAAATGATGAAACTTAGATGTGCCCGCCCTCTCCGGGCTTGGACGAGAGTCCGCGGCGCCGGGTTCTCGTTTAGGATCCGCTGGAAGCTTACGGCTGCTCTTCCGGGGACTGCTTCGGGGCCGCTTCCGGAGGGGTCTCCTGGGGGGCGCGGCGATCCCGGTACACGAGGATCTCAAACAGGTAAACATTGATGATTAACAGGGCCGTCAGGCTCAAGAGGTAAGTCCGGCTGTTCAGGTCCACCGCCTGCACCAGGAACTTGGCGGCCAGGAAGCAGACGAACAGCCTGAGGAAAAAGGAAAACAGCCAGTTCATGGCGCCATTCTATCCAATCGCCGCGGCAATGGCAAGGGAAGGGGAGGCCGCCGCCGCAGCTCCAGTTTGACAGGCCCGGTAAGGTTTGATCTCCCCGAGGGTGTAGGGTACCTGGGGTTGGGCCAAGGCCGCAGAGACGGTAAAAAAAAGGATTACTGCGATGGCCAGATTCAAGAAGATTTGAGGTTTGCGCATCGGTTTTGGGTCCTTATGGGAGCGAAATTAATCTCCCGGAGACCCTTGTCAAGACCGGGTCCCACCTGCAGCGGGGGGCCCTCAGGTAAAACCGGGTATTCCCTGCAAATCGCTATTTGACAAGTCTCGGCCATTTGCGATAATAATTCTCTGGAGATCTCGCCCGGTTAGCCTGAAGGAGACCTGTATGGCCATAGAAGAATTCCCCCGCATGAAGCGCCTCCCCCCCTATGTGTTCGCCACGGTCAACGCCCTGAAGATGGAGGCCCGGCGGCGAGGGGAAGACATCATCGATTTGGGAATGGGTAACCCCGACCTGGCCACCCCGCCCCACATCGTGGCGAAGCTCACCGAGGCCGCGGGCAAACCGACTAACCACCGGTATTCCGCCTCCCGCGGGATTACCAAGCTGCGGCTGGCCATCTCCAATTGGTACAAGCGCCGCTTTGCGGTGGACATCGATCCGGAAACCGAGGCCATCGTCACCATCGGCGCCAAGGAGGGCCTGTCGCACCTGGTGCTGGCCACGGTGGAGGCCGGGGATGTGGTGCTGGTGCCCAATCCCACCTACCCCATCCATTCCGCCTCGGTGGTTATTGCCGGGGGCCAACTGGTGTCCATCCCCCTGGCCCATGACCGGGACTTTTTTGATGACCTGCACAACCTCACCGAGTTGATCCGTCCGCGGCCCAAGATGCTGATCATCTCCTTTCCCCACAATCCCACCACCAGGTGCGTGGATCTGGAATTTTTCAAGCAGATCGTGGACTACGCCAACAAGTATAGCGTCTATGTCGTCCACGACTTCGCTTACGCCGACCTGGTCTTCGACGATTACGTGGCTCCCAGCTTCCTCCAGGCGCCCGGGGCCAAGAAGGTGGGGGTGGAGCTCTTCTCCCTGTCCAAGAGTTACAACATGCCCGGCTGGCGCATGGGCTTCGTGGTGGGCAACCGGCGTCTGATCCACGCCTTGACCCGCATCAAGAGCTACCTGGACTATGGGGTCTTTCAACCCATCCAGATCGCCTCCATCATCGCCCTGAACGGCCCCTACGACTGCGTCCGGCAGACGGTGGCGATTTATCAAGAGCGGCGGGACGCCCTGTGCCGGGGTCTCCACAACATCGGCTGGCGGGTGGAACCGCCCCGGGGCACCATGTTCGTCTGGGTCCGGATTCCCCGGAAATTCCGGCACCTGGGCTCGGTGGAGTTCACCCTGATGCTCATTCGGGAGGCCAAGGTGGCGGTTTCGCCGGGTTTGGGTTTCGGGGAGTGGGGCGATGAATACGTGCGCTTCGCCCTGGTGGAGAACGTCCATCGCACTAACCAGGCCATCCGTGGCCTCCGCCAGGTGCTGCGCAAGAGTCCCGAAGAATTGGGCCTGCCGGCGGCGGGAAAATAATGAAAGCCGTTAACGTGGGAGTAATAGGCTTCGGCACCGTGGGCACCGGGGTGGTGCGCCTCCTCATTGAGCAGCGGGAGCTGCTGGCCCGGCGCCTGGGCGCCGACCTGGTGCTGGCCAAGGTGGCGGATCTGGACCTGGAGCGCCCCCGGACCGTGGCCGTCCCCCGGGAGCTTCTCACCTCCCGGGCCGTGGAGATCCTGGATGACCCCGGGATCGACATCGTGGTGGAGCTCATCGGCGGACTTAACACCGCCCGGGACTATATCCTGGCCGCCATCGAGCGGGGCAAGCACGTGGTCACCGCCAACAAGGCCTTGCTGGCCCATCACGGCAACGACCTCCTGGCCGCCGCGGCGGCCAAAGGGGTGGAGATCGCCTTCGAAGCCGCGGTGTGCGGCGGCATCCCCATCATCCTGGCCTTGCGCCAGGGCCTGGCCGCCAACCACATCCGGGAGCTCTTCGGCATCCTGAATGGCACCTGCAACTACATCCTCACCCAGATGTCCCAACAGGGCATTTCCTACGCCCAGGCTCTGGCCGAGGCCCAGGCAGCCGGCTACGCCGAGGCTGACCCCGCCCTGGACGTGGAAGGCACCGACACGGCCCATAAGCTGGCCATTCTCATGAGCCTGTCCTATGGCGCCCGCCTGGACCTGGAAGCCATCGCGGTGGAAGGCATCAGTCGGTTGGACCCCCTGGATTTGCAGTTCGCCCGGGAATTCGGCTACCGCCTGAAACTCCTGGCCATCACCCGGGACGATGGCCACCGGGTGGAGGCCAGGGTGCATCCCACCCTGATCCCCAGGGAGCACATCATGTCCCGGGTCAGCGGGGCCATGAACGCCGTTTATGTCACCGGCGACGCCACCGGGCCCATTTTGCTGTACGGACAGGGGGCCGGCATGATGCCCACTGCCAGCGCGGTGGTGAGCGATATCCTGGACCTGGCCCGCAACCTGATGCGGGGAGGCGCCGGCCGGGTGCCGCCCCTGGGCTGCCGCACCGCCCTGGAGTCGACCCGACTCATCAAACCCCTGAATGATCTGGTGACCAACTACTATTTCCGCTTCGCCGCCCTGGATCGCCCCGGAGTGCTGGCCCAGGTCTCCGGGATCCTGGGCAATTACGGCATCAGTATCGCCGCGGTGACCCAGAAGGGCCGGGAAGTGGCGTGCACCGTGCCCATCGTCATGATCACCCACGAAGCCCGGGAGGCCGACGTCCGCCAGGCCCTCAAAATGATCGACCAACTGCCGGTGGTCTCTCCACCGGCTATCTTTTACCGCATCGAAGACCCGCACCTTCACTCCGCCAGGATTTGAGCGGCGGCGCCGGCGGATCGCCGGGCTTCCGCTTCCCGGGCTCCTGTTTGGGAAGGAGAAATGAATAACCTGAGATTATTGTTTACGATAATAGTTGCGATTTTCAGGAGCGCAAGGCGATTCATATGGATTAGTCCCGACGGGGGGCGCCGCGGCCCGACCGGTTTTCCAGACTCCGGCCGGCGCCCGGCCCCGCAATGGTTTCTTGAAACCGGGCCTGTTTGAGAGCGGCTGAATGAAGGACAAGGTTTTACCTCCTTATATCATCTGGCTGGGGGTCTGGTTGGCAATGTCAATTGCCATCTTGGTAATCGGCTCCTGGCAGGATAATTTAAAGCGGCAAGAGGCCCTGACCAAATCCGGCCAACGGGAACTGGTGGGTATCTGTAGCATCTTTCCTTACGCCATTGCTTATTTGGAAGAGCAGCAGCGGCCGGATTTGCTTAAGGAGATCCTTAGTGTCGATCTAGGACCTTACGCCGTGGTGCTCACGGATAAGGTCGGAAACCTCAAGTACGCTCCAGACTCCTGGCCTCCCGGAAACCAGGGCGCCGCCCTCCTGAAAGGCAAGAAATACTATTATCTGTTAAAGGATCCGGCCACCCAACCATGTCTGGGCGGGCCGGACACCGGTGCCCAAGCCTCGCAGGTCTCCGGGGTGGAGCCGGCAGCCTTGGGCAGGCTTTATTTGGTGGAGAAGGAGCCGCAGGGGCTGGGTCGGCTGCTGCCCACTTACGATACGGTTTCTACCTTTAGCCTTCTCAGCTATTTCATGGTATTGGTTGGGTTTGCCGGCATTTGTGCCATAACCGCCCGGTATCAAAGACAATCCCAGGAACTTCGGGAAAGCCGGTATGCATCTGAACTGGAGGCCAGGGAATTGCGCATTCAAAACCTGGAAACCAACATCCAGGCTGCGGACCTGCGGCTGGAGCTCCTGGACCGGAGTCAGGAACAGGTCCAGGCCAGGCTGAGGGGCGCCAATGACACCATTGCCGCGCTGCAGCAGGCCGTCCAACATCAATCCAGGAAAAGCAAGAAAATGCAGGAAACCCTGAAAGAAGCCGAATCAACAAGAAATGAAGCCCTCGCAAAGATGCAGGTCATTGAACTGGACCGGGAGAGAATCCTCAAGGAGATGAAAGAACTGGAGGCCTTAAAGGAAGTGGAGGAGTTGAACTATCCCGACCCTGCTAAAAAGAAGGTTAGGAGGCCCCAGGAGTTTCTCTGGCTCAATATGGTTTATCGGAACTTGCATTTCTCCCGGCGAGCCCTGAAAGATATCGTGGATCTCCAGAATTCCACGGATATCTTCCCGTCCCTTCCCGATGCCCTGGCCACCCTGAATAATACCGGCATAGAGGCCCTGAAGGCCGGAGAGGCTATTCCGCCCCGGAGCGCGGTCCAATATTCCCAGCTGTTGGCGCACCATCATGGCGACCTCTGGGAATACCGCTTTTCCAAGGATGGCCGCATCTTCTTCGGGCTTTCCAAGTCCAGGACCTGGAATATCGACACCGTCCTGATGAAGCGCCGCTTTACGGAAAACCGCTATAAATATGAAAGTTACCTGGAACAGACCCTGGGCAAGGATAATGATGATTTGCAAACGGAGACCACCCTTTAACCAGCGAGAATCTTGAGGATGGTATATGTAATCCTGGTGGGCGACGGCATGGGGGATTACCCCCTGGCCCAATTGGCGGGCCGGACTCCGCTGGAGGCCGCGGCCACTCCGAATCTGGACGAACTGGCCCGGCGGGGGGAACTGGGCCTGGCCCGCACCATCCCCCCCGGCATGGACCCGGGGAGTGATATCGCCAACCTGGCCATCATGGGCTATGACCCGGCCCGCTATCATACCGGCAGGGCCCCGTTGGAGGCCGCCGCCCTGGGGGTGGACCTGGGTCCCCGGGAGGTGGCCTTTCGCTGCAACCTGGTGACTCTGCGCTTTGATCCGGACGGCATCTTCATGGAGGATTACTCCGCCGGGCATATCAGCAGCGAAGAGGCGCGGGAGATCATCCAGGTCCTGGATTCGGCCCTGGGCCGGGAGGGGCGCCGCTTCTACCCCGGGGTCAGCTACCGCCACCTGCTGGTATGGGCCGAGGGTGGGGGGGAGGCCTGGCGTACCTATCCGCCCCATGACTGGAGCGGCCAGGAGGTGGGCCATCTCATGGAGGCCGGGGCCGCCGCGCCCTTATGGGCCCTGGTGCGGGCCTCCTGGCCGATCTTGAAGGACTACGAGGTTAACCGGCGACGGCGGGCGGCGGGGAAAAAACCCGCCACCTCCATCTGGCTCTGGGGCCAGGGGCGGCCGCCGCAACTCCCCACCCTGAAGGAGCGCTTCGGTCTCTCCGGCGCGGTGGTCTCCGCGGTGGACCTGATCCGGGGCCTCGGCAAATACGCCGGCCTGACCCCCATCCTGGTGCCCGGGGCCACCGGCTTCCTGGATACCAATTACGCGGGCAAGGTGGCCGCGGCCCTGGAAGCCCTGAAGCATCGGGACCTGGTCTTCGTGCACGTGGAGGCCCCGGACGAGGCCGGACACAGCGGTGAGCTGGAGCTGAAGCTCAGGGCCATCGAGGACTTCGACGCCCAAATAGTAGCGCCGCTGGTGGCCGGCTTAAAGACCCTGGGAGATCATCGCCTCCTGGTGCTCTGCGACCATTTTACCCCCCTGAGCCTGCGCACCCACAGCCCGGAACCGGTCCCCTACATCCTCTACGACTCCCGCACCCCAGGGGACCAGCCCCGCCCCTACACCGAGGCCGCCGCCCGGGATGCGGGGCTCCTGCTGGAACAGGCGGCGGATTTGCTGCCGCGCTTGCTGGAGAGGTGATTGAGATTTTGGGGGGAGGGCCAGGGATACTTACAAAAAATCCCTGCCCTCCCCCCAAGTCCCCCTCACAACCCGTATAAGAAAGGGGTGTAAGTCGGGCTTGAGCCCGACTTACACCCCTTATTATTTATTACTATATCGGGATTGGGGGAGGGGTATTAGGGGAGGGGGCAGGGGCCGTCGGCCCCTGGCCCCCTCCCCTAAAATTCTAAAATTTTCCCTCCAAATACTGCACCGCGTTGCGGAAGATGGCCAGGCCGGCGCCAACTTGTCCGGGGTAGGGTTGGCCCCGGCGGCGCCAGGCTTCCTTCTCCTGGGTCCAGGTGGGGTGTTGGAAGGAAGTGACATGGGCCTCCGGATGGGGCATGAGGCCCAGGACCCGGCCGCTGGCGTCGCAGATGCCGGCGATGTCCAGCAGCGAGCCGTTGGGGTTGTCCGGGAAGCGCCCGGCGGCTTCGGCCCCGTCGGCGAGGGCGTATTTCAAGGCGATCTGGCCCCGGTCCTGGATTTCCCGGAGCACCTCCGGGGCGGCGAAGAATTTCCCTTCCCCGTGGCGCACCGGCAGCTCCAGGTGATCCAACCCCCGGGTGAAGACGCAGTGGGACGGACTCACCTGAAGATGCACCCAGGCGTCCCGGAAGTTGCCGCAATCGTTGGGGATCAGGGCCGCTAACCTCTCCCCCGGGCGTCCCGCCAGCCCCGGCAGCAGCCCCAGGTTCACCAGGACCTGAAAGCCGTTGCAAATGGCGATCACCAGGCGCCCCGCCTCAATGAACTCCTGGAGGGCCGAACCCAGGGCCAGTCGCAGCCTGAGGGCCAGGATGACCCCGGCGCCGTGCTCATCCCCCCAACTGAAGCCGCCCGGCACCGCCAGCAGATGATAGTTCCAGAGGGCCGCGGGGTTCTCCAGAAGATCGGTGGTGTGCACCCGTACCGCCTCGGCCCCGGCCAGGTCCAGGGCGAAGGCGGTCTCGTAGTCGCAATTGAGGCCGTAGCCATAGAGCACCAAGGCCTTCGGCCTTGGCGCCGGGTTTGCGGTTTGCGGTTTGCGGTTTGCGGTTTTTGCCACCATGGTTTAAGCGTTCCGCTGGGCTTCCATGTAGGCCCGCAGCAGGGCGTTTATCCGCGTTTGATACCCCTTGCCCTTGGATTTAAACCATTCCAGCACGTCCTGGTCGAGGCGGATACACACAGCTGCCTTGGGTCGGGGCATGGAAACTACGGCATTCTCAAAAAAGGAAGCGTCCAGTTCCGGAATGTCGGAGGTGTCAATCTCCTCATCCTTCAGGCTTCGAAGACGCTGCAAATCCGAGTAATATTTTTTCTTCATAAGTCTGCACTTCTGCACAGGCGGGACGCCTGTGCCACCAATTTTTCCGGCCCGGGAAGTCGGGCGCAGCCCGCCTTCCCGGGCCCTTAGGCGGGTGGGGAGGGGGTTTGGGGGAAGGGCAGGGAGCCAGTGGCACAGGCTTCCAGCCTGTGAAGTCCCTGGCCCTCCGCCCAAAAAATCATTCTCTCCCCTTATTTCTTGCCGCCTTTTTTCTTGGGGGCCGCCGCCTTGGCCGCCTTCTTCTCATCCCGTTTCTGTTTCTGGGCCGCCAGTTCGACGACCTTTTCCCGCTTCACCACTACTCGCCGCGCCTCTTGGCGCCAGGCGTAGACCACGGGGCTGGCCACAAAGACCGAGGAGTAGGTGCCCACCAGGACCCCCATGATCATGGCCAGGGCGAAGTCCCGGAGGACCACGCCGCCGAAGAAGAACAGGACGACGACCACCAGGAATACGGTGCTGCTGGTGATGATGGTCCGGGAGAGCACCTCGTTGACGCTCAGGTTGATGATTGCGGCCAGTTTGCCCCGGCGCCTGGCGAGATTCTCGCGGATGCGGTCGAAGACCACCACCGTGTCGGTCAGGGAATAGCCCGCCAGGGTAAGCAGCGCCGTGACCACCAGCAGGGTGATCTCCCGGTTAAGCAGCCAGAAGACCCCCAGGACCGCCAGAACGTCATGGAGAGTGGCCACCGCGGCGCCCACCCCGAAGATGAATTCGAAGCGCCAGGCGATATAGGCCATGATCCCCACCATGGAGAGGATGATGGCGATGATGGCCTTGTTGCGCAGATCATGGCTGATGGAGGCGCCGATCTCCGATTTGCCGATGATCTCAAAATGGTTGCCGGCCAAAGATTGGTTCAGGACCCCGGCCAGGCGGGTGGAGATCTGGCCCACCGACTCTTGTGACTTTTTCAGCTTGATGATGAGTTGCTTGCCGTCTTCCACCTGCTGGATCTCGGCTTGGCCCCAGCCTTCCTTGGCCAGGGCCTGCCGCACCCGGTCGACCGTGAAGGGCTGGGCGGCTTTCATCTGCACCAGGGTGCCGCCGCTGAACTCCACCCCGAGGTTGCCGTGGCCCCGGCTCAGTTGCACGAAGGCGATGAGACCCAGGAGGCAGAGCGCCCCGGAGATGAGGAAGGCATAGCGGCGCCAGGAGATGAAATCGAAGTTGGGCTTTTCAAAGAGCTGGAAGAAGCTGAGCTTTTTGATCCAGCGCTTGATCAGCAGCCAGTCATAGACCACCCGGGTGCCAAACAGGGCGGTGAACAGGTTGAGGATGACGCCCAGGCTCAGGGTGACGGCAAAGCCCTTGATGGGGCCGGTGCCGAAAAGGAACAGGACCACCGCGGTGATCAGGGTGGTGACGTGGGAGTCGATGATGGTCCAAAAGGCCTTGTCGTAGCCGCCGTCGATGCCGGACTTCAGGGGTTTGCCGGTCTGGAACTCCTCCCGCATGCGCTCGTAGATGAGGACGTTGGAGTCCACCGCCATGCCCACCGACAGGATGATGCCGGCGATGCCCGGCAGGGTGAGGGTGGCGCCGAACAGGGAGAGGGCCCCGAGGAGGAAGATGATGTTGATCACCAACGCGTAGTCGGCCACCAGTCCGGAGAAGCGGTAGTAAAACAGCATAAAGCCCATCACCAGGATGGTGGCCAGGATACCTGCGGTGAGGCCCTTCTTGATGGAGTCGGCCCCCAGGGTGGGGCCCACCGTGATATTCTGGACGATCTTGACCGTGGCCGGCAGCGCCCCGGCCCTTAGGACGATGGCCAGGTCATGGGCCTCCTGGGGGGTGAAGGAGCCGGTGATTTGGCCCCGGGCTCCGATGCGGGATTGGATTACCGGGGCCGATTGTACTACGTTGTCCAGGATGATGGCCAGGCGTTTATGGAGGTTGGCCTCGGTGATCCGGGAGAACTCCTGGGCCCCACGGCTGTTGAACTCAAAATTGACCAGATAGGCGTTATATTCGCCGCTGTTGGCATTGGCGTCGTTGATGTCGGCGCCGGTTATCAGAACCTTCTTCTTCAGCAGCAGGGGAATCCTCTCCAGCCGCCCGGTATCATTGTTGACCTTCTTTTCGATATAGACCTCATCGTCCGGAGGGATCTTGTCGGCCAGGGCCTGATTGAGCTGCTCCCGGGTATAGCCGGGTTTCAGCTTGCCCTCCTTGAGGGCCTGGTCAATCAGCCCCGGCAGATCAAGGCTGGTCTGATCGTCCACCAGCTTGAATTCCAACTGCGCCGTCTGGCCGATGAGATCCAGGGCCCGTTGGGGGTCCTGGATGCCGGGAAGCTGCACCACGATGTTCTCGGTTCCCTGGCGCAGCAATACCGGCTCGGTGACCCCGAACTGGTCGATGCGGTTGCGCAGCACCTCCAGGCTTTGGGAAAGGGTGCGCTCTTGCAACCGCTTGATTTCCTCGGGCTTGACAGTCAGGCCAAAGACCAGGCGGTTATCCTGGCGCTGGGGCTCGCCGATTTCCAGCGTCGGGAACTCATCTTTCAGCAGCCTCAGGAAGGCGGCCTGATCATCTCTGTTGGTCAGGGTGACGGGGAGGGCTTGATGGGCCAGATCTCCCAGCTTCAGGTCTATCCCCCCTTTTTCGGCCTTTTGCTTCAGTTCTACGCCGGCACGGCTCAAGGAGTTGTTGATCGCCTGGTCCATGTCCACCTGCAGGATCAGGTTCATGCCCCCTTTCAGATCCAACCCCAGATGCAGACCACGGCTGACGTGTTGCTCCCACCAGCCCGGCAACTCACCGCTCACGGAGGGCAGCACAAAGATGACGGCCAAGACGGTGAGGCAAAAGAGGAGAAAAAATTTCAGGCGTACAGCTCGCAGCATCTATGATCTCCTTGGAGGCCGAGGTAAAGGGCACGGTCGGGCCGCAACTTCCTTTTTGCCCGGGACTGCTGATTCTTTTGGAAAAGGCGAAGCTTTTGGGGTACCCTGGACCAGACTCAGAGTTCGCCAAACATGCTTAAATTACTGTACTGAGAGGTGCCTGTCAAGTTTCCAAGTCCGCTCCGGGAAGGGGAGTGCGGGCCGCCAGTGCAGGGAAATGGGAGTTTAGTTCACACAGGCCAGAGGCCTGGGCTACCAAGTCCAGGTAGCATAGGCGTCCCGCCTGTGTAAAATACTTCATGCACACATTTGCTTTTAGTTCAAAGTTCAAGGTTCAATATGCCTATATTCAACTTTGAACTTTGAACCTTGAACTCATCATAGATAGCCGCCATGGAATTACCCTGTAAATTCTGTCGCATCATTTCCCGGGAGCTGCCCGCCTACGTGGTGTTCGAGGACGAGTTCTCCCTGGCCTTCCTGGACCACAAGCCCCTGTTCCCCGGGCACAGCCTGCTGGTACCCAAGAGCCATTATCCGACCCTGCCGGAATTGCCGGCCCGCCTCCTGAAACCCCTATTTGCCGACGCGGCGCTGCTGGCCCGGGCCATGGAAGCGGGCCTGCTGGCCGAAGGCTCCTTCGTGGCCATCAACAACCGCATCAGCCAAAGCGTCCCCCACCTGCACATCCACGTGGTGCCCCGGCGGCGCCGGGACGGCTTGAAGGGCTTCTTCTGGCCGCGGCAGCGCTATCGGGATGAAGGGCATATCCAGGAAGTGCAGAGCCTGCTTAAGGAGACCATGGCGCGCCTTAGGGGTGAAAAAAAATAATAACTCCGCTCACCTCTCATCGCCGACGCTGGTAGGGGCAGGGAGCCTGCCTCTGCCCGCCGGGCGCAGCCAGCCGTGCCCCTGCGCCCTGCGACTGCCGGACTTAATCAGATCTCAGCCGCCCGATTCATGGCCTACCGAGATGAATTCTTCCCGGGGGAGTTTGAGGCAGGTGAGCCGGTTGCCGTAGGCGGCGCCGGTGTCGATGCCGATCTTGTTGGGCATCACCAGGGGTTGCTGGAAGGGGGTATGACCGAAGATCACCTTCTTGCCGAAATCTTCCATGGAGGCGATGAAATCCCCCCGAATCCACAGCAGGTCTTCTTCATCCTGCTCCGCCGGGAGGACCCCGGGTTTGAGGCCGCCGTGGACAAAGAGGTAATCCGGGGTCTCATAATAGAGGCGCAGCTCTTCGAAAAATTTACGGTGCTCCAGGGGCAGCACCAACTGCTCCACTTGATCCCAATCCTCGCCCCAATAGTCCCGCAGGGTGCTTATGCCGCCGTTGAACAGGAAGAGCTCCAGGTCCCGGCCCTGCAAAAAATTGAGGAACATGGCCTCGTGGTTGCCTTTGAGACAGATGATCTGCTGTGGATTCGCCAGTCTCTTAAAACCCAGGACGTAATCCACCACCCCCTTGGGGTTCGGCCCCCGGTCGATGTAATCTCCCATAAAAACCAACTGGTCCCTGGCCAGGTCAGGCTGGATCTTTTCCAGGAGACGCTGCAGCAGGTCCAGATTTCCGTGAATGTCGCCGATGGCGTAAATGTCTGCGGCCATATTAAACTTTGGAGTTTAGTTTTGGGGGGGGCCAGGGGGCCCTTACCAAAGATACAAAAAATACAAAAAATCAGTAGTGTCCGGCAAGGTTTTTTGCATGAGCTGGCTCAAAGATCCCTGCCCTCCCTCAAGCCCCCTCCCTCTCATCCTCATTCCAACCACCGGAACCATTTCTCCCGGTGGTCCAGGCGGGTGAGGCCGGCTTCCCGGGCCAGGCCCTGGGCCTCGGCGTGTTCCTCAGCGCTGAGGGGTTGCCGCAGCAATGGGTGTGCGGAGGCCCGGCCGCAGGGGCGGTACTGGCCCATGACATTGACATAGGTGTCAGGAGAAATCTCCCGGGCCAGGAACTCCATGAGCTCCCGGGTGCCGGCCAGGCCGCCGGGCAGCGCCAGGTGGCGCACCAGCAGGCCGCGGCGGGCCACCCCGGTGTCATCCAACACCAGGTCCCCCACCTGGCGGTGCATCTCCTTCAGGGCCCGGCGGGCCATCTCGGGGTAGTTTTCCGCCTGGCAGAGGTCGGCGGCCACCTTGGGGTCCCAGAATTTGAAATCCGGCATATAGATGTCCATTACCCCGTCCAGCAGGCGCAAGGTCTCCACCGCGTCGTAGCCGCCGGTGTTGTAGACCAGGGGCAGATTCAGGCCGCCGGCAATGGCCAGGGACAGGGCCGCCAGGATCTGGTAGACCTGGTGGCTGGGGGTGACGAAATTGAGGTTGTGGCAGCCCCGCTGCTGAAGGGAGAGCATCATGGCCGCCAGGTCGGCAACGGAGACCTCCTCCCCATCCCCTCCGTGGCTGATCTCATAGTTCTGGCAGAAGATGCAGTAAAGATTGCAATGGGTGAAAAAGATGGTGCCGGAGCCGCGGCGGCCCACCAGGGGGTCTTCTTCGCCGAAATGGGGGCCATAGGAGGAGGTGACGGGCAGATCGCCGGTGCGGCACAGGCCCCGCTCCCCGTGATGGCGGTCCACCAGGCAATTGTGGGGACAGAGGGTGCAATTATTTAAAATATCGTGGGCCGCGGCGATCTTCGGCTCTAAGAGCCCCCGGCGATGCGTCTCTAAGTAAGCCGGTTCCCATTTGGCCATGGCGTGGTTTCCTGCCAAAGGTATCTTTCCGGAATTTCCCTTATCGTTTCTTCTGATAAGCCATCTGTCTGGGGCGAACGGCAAGAACATCTAGGGTGCGGCTCGCCTCGTGCACTTCATAAAAGATGCGCCAGTCGCCCACCCTGGACTTGCGTTGGCCCTGCTTCATTTCCACCGACCCGGAGATGCGGGGATCGAAGGGGTTGTTCGCCAGTTCTGGTAATCGTTGGTGAATGCGTCTGATGGTGGCTTGATCCAGAGATTTGAGGCTTTTGAGGAAGGGTTTAGCGAACCGGAGGGTATAGCTCATAACCCCAGCTCTTTTTCCAACTCTTCCAGGGAGATAAACTCCCCTCGCCGGATAGCCTCCTTGCCTTCCCGGATGGCGGCCCGATCCTCCTCGGTCAACGGTTCGTCGTTATAGGCTTCGTCCCGGTGATAGAGCAGGTCCACGAAGCGAATCAGGAGGTCGGCATCCGGCCCCTGGAGGACCGCCTTAAACTTGGTGATTAACTCCCGATCGAAGGCTTTTTCCATGGCCGGTTCCTCTTTTGGGCAAATTCGATGTTCTCTTGGATCAAGGTAATAAAAAAGCCCGGCGGTGTCAACCGGGCTACCATTAAGGTCCGTAGGCCGCGGCGATCTTTTGTTTCAATAATTCCCGGCGGGGGGTTTCTAAATAAAGCGGTTTCCACTGTGTCATAAAAACAATCCCTAAAGCTCTCTTAATTTTTGTTCAACCGTTCCCGTATTATGTTCCATCCTTGGGATTGCTTCAAAGAGTTGTGAACTTTTTACTTTGTCTCCAGATTCTAAGGCTACTAATAAGTCAATAATCTTGGAACATATCGGAGCCCATTTGTTGCCCCCATATAATGAACCTTTCCAGCATGGTTCTCGATAAAGAATTAAAAGTTGTTCAAGATTTATCTCATACTCATTTTGAAAGAGACTTTTAACCTCTGATATCTGAGAAAAATTAGCTGCCTTATCCCGTGAACTACCCATTTGTTGCCAAGCTTCATCTCTATTTTTGGGCAATGTCAGCAATTTGGAATATTTCGATTCCTTGGAAAGCTTCCCAGCCTTTATGGAATGACGAACATTGCGAGCTTCGTGATATAGGAGACAAATAAAATCCACCAGACTTCTTATGTTAGTATTCATCGTCAATTCCCATCGGGCAATGGAAGCCGGGCTTCAGCCCGACTTCCATTGCCCCTTATACGGGTTGGGAAGGGGGTGTGGGGGGAGGGCAGGGATCTTTTGTAAGTGTCCCTGGCCCTCCCCCCACATTCATCTCACCTCTCCTCCACCTCCACCCGCCAGGGTTCCAGCAGGCCGCGGGGGATGTCGGCGATGAAGCGGGAGGGCGAATTGAGCGTCATCCCGAACTGCCGGCTATAGCCGATGGCAGGGTAGGCGAGTCCCAGGTATCTCCGGGCCCGGGTGATGGCCACGTACATCAGTCTGCGTTCCTCTTCCATTTCGTCCTCCCGCTCCTGGGAGTAGGAGCCCGGGAAGCGGCCTTCCGCGGCCCAGAGGACCAGGACCGCCTCCCACTCCAGCCCCTTGGCGGAGTGGATGGTGGAGACGGTCAGGTAATCCTGGGGGGGCGGGGTCAGCTCGGCCACGCTGGCGGGCGGCTCCAGGGTCAGGTCGTTCAAGAAGGTCCGCAGACTGCGATAGCGGCTGGCAATGGCCAGCAGGTGTTCCAGGCCCTTCATCCGTTTGGGATAGTCATCATAGCGGCCCCGGGCCAGGGGCTCATAGAACTCCAGGGCCTGGGTCATCAGGGCCGCCACGGACTGTCCGGGTCCATTGAGGCGCTCCATCAGGCTGGCCAGCTCCGCTAGCTGGGCCGGGCGGCGCTGGTTCCGGAGCCACTCCAGGGCGGCTGCCAGGGTAAAATTATTAGCCAGTTGGGCATCGAATTTGGCGCAGGCCTGGCGGCCCACTCCAGGCACCAGCAGCAGCAGCCGGTGCCAACTCAGGGCATCCTTGGGGTTGGCCAGGACCCGCAGATAGGCCAGGATATCCTTGATGTGGGCGCTTTCCACGAACTTGAAGCCGCCGACCTTGATGAAGTGAAGTCCAAGCCTGGCCAGTTCGATCTCCAGGTCGAAGGAATGATAACCGGCCCGCACCAGCACCGCTACCTCTTTCAGGGGGAGGCCCTGTCTTTGCAGCTCCTGTATCTGGGAAACCACCAGGCGGGATTGCTCGTTTTCGCTGGCGGTGCGGAAGAGCCGGGGCCGCCGGCCGTCCGGCTTGTGGCTGAACAGGCACTTGGTGTACTTTTCCCGGGCCCCGGCAATGACCGCGTTGGCCAGGTCCAGGATGGGCTGGGTGCTGCGGTAGTTCTCCTCCAGCTTGATGATCCGGGTCCCGGGGAACAGCCGCGGGAAGTCCATGATGTTGCGGAAATCGGCGCCCCGGAAGGAGTAGATGGATTGGGAGTCGTCCCCCACGGCCATGACGTTGCGGTGGCTGTAGGCCAGCAGCCGCACCAATTCCGCCTGCAGATGGTTGGTGTCCTGGTATTCGTCCACCATCAGATAGCGAAAACGCTCCGACAACTGGCGGCGCACGTCTTCGTGCGTCTCCAGCAGCCGCCGGCCCTCCACCAGCAGGTCGTCATAGTCCATCAGATGCTGGCGGCGCTTCTCTTGCCGGTAGCCCGCCTGGATCCTGGCCAGTTCTTCCCGCCGCTCCTGAAACTGGGGATAGTCCCGGGCCAGCAGCGATTCCAGGGAGGCGCTCTTATTGATCACGGCGCTGAAGATCTCCGCCATGGTCTCCTTGCGGGGGAAGGCGCCGGCCGGGTGTTTGAACCCGTAGCGCTCCTTGAGCATGTTAAGAAGGTCGCCCTGGTCGCCGCGGTCCATGACGGTGAACCCGTGGGGGTAGCCCACCCGGTCGCCGTATTGGCGCAGCCACTGGTAGCAGACGCTGTGGAAGGTGCCCCCGGTGACCTGCGCCAGGGGCCGGTCCAGCAGCCGCACCGCCCGGGACAGCATCTCCTGGGCGGCTTTGCGGGTAAAGGTGAGGAGCAAAATGGCCCCGGGGTCGACCCCCTGCTCCACCAGGTAGGCCAGGCGGTAGACCAGGGTGCGGGTCTTGCCGCTGCCCGCCCCGGCAATGACCAGCACCGGGCCGTCCAGGGTGGTCACCGCCTGATACTGGGCGGGATTGAGCTCTTTTTTATAGTCAATGCGATGGTCCACCAGACCTGACGACGCTAAGGAATGGTACTGGGTTGGCACTCCTTTGAAATTGTTAGGCATTATTATATATCTCTTGAGCTGTTGCTAAGCTATCGGTCTGAATCAAGTGGAAGAATCCCCTTTCAACATCCGCAACTCGATAAGCATTATTATAATATTGAGCACTTATTGCCCGGCATTCTTCTCTCCAAGCATCATAAACATTTTGGTTATTCTGAGAAATCCTTATTCTCGTCTCATTTGGGCCAAATGCTAAATTAGAAAGAGCTTTCGTCCCCTCAGGGTTTCGCAATTTAGACACCTTCGTATCCAGTACGCAATAATTTATCGGATCAAAAACATCAATACTTTTGATATAAAAGGCATTCCAGAAAATTCAGGTAGGTGCAAGTTCTTGATTGTTGCCATATCTGGCACAGCACCATTTAAAAGCAATTCCTGGAACCTATTGATTTGTTTATCTGTTGTATTATTAATAAACTTGTGAACTCTTGTAGGGCCATATGGAATTCGGGCATATCCCCAATATATAACGTTGGCAAGGCCATACTTCACATCAATTACATTCTTTGATCGCAGTAATCTAACTATATATTCCTCTACTAGTCCCATATTTGGGGTGTTGATCTTACGCTTATTGGTAAAATCATAATAAATAGCAGGAAATCAATACTCAATAATTGAGTATTTCAATGTTTGCTGTTGATTATGGTTTAGTGGCATAGTGTAGTATTTTGATTTGCCGCCGACCGTTAAGAAGCTTATCATGTAGGATGGGCTACGCCCAAAATTCCCTTGGCTTTATTGGCGCGCTGCCTTCCGGCGCCGCCGAGGGCGGCGGCGCTATATTTGGGGATCGATTTTCGAATAGTGATCAATAATTGCCTGGGCCAGGGCCGGGATGGTGTAGTCCGCCGGTTCGATCTGCGGGCTGAGGCCGTATTCCCCCAGGGTGGCCGCAGTGATGGGGCCGATAGCGGCCAGCGTCGCCGTGGCGGCCAGGACTTGAAACCTTTCTTTGCCCAGGAGTCGGGCGAAGTTGTGCACCGTGGCGGAGCTGGTGAACGTGAGGACATCCACCGGCCCTTCCTTCAGGGCGGCGTCTGCTTCCGGGGGGAGCTCCCGCGGCGCCCGGGTCTTGTAGACCGGGGCTACTTTTACCTCCTCCGCGCCCAGTCGGACCAGCCCCTGCGGCAGCACCTCCCGGGCGATCTGGGCCCGGGCCAGCAGGATGCGGCTGCCGGGGGCCACCAGGGGCGACAGGGCCTGGAGCAATACCTCGGCCCTGAAGGCGCTGGGCACCACGTCAGCCTTGAGGCCAAACTCCGCCAAGGCCTGGGCGGTGGCCGGACCGATGGCGGCGATCTTGGCCTGGCCGAGGACCCGTACGTCCTTTCCCTGGCCAAACAGGCGGGCCATGAAGGCCGCCACCCCGTTGGCGCTGGTAAAAACCAGCCAGTGGAATTGGTCCAGGCGCGTTAGGGCCTCATCCAGGGGAGCAAAATCGTCCGGCGGACCGATCTCCAGGGTGGGCACCTCCAGGCAGCGGGCCCCGGCCGCGGCCAGCAACGCCACCAGCTTGCTGGCCTGCTGCCGGGAACGGGTCACCACCACGGTCTTGCCCCACAGGGGCCGGGTCTCCCACCATTGCAGGCGTTGCCGCAGTTCCACCACCTCGCCCACCACTAAGATCGCCGGGGGCTGGATGGCCGCCTCCCGGGCCTTTTGGGCCAGGTCGGTCAGGGTGCCGGTCACGGTGCGCTGCGCCAGGGTGGCGCCCTTTTCGATCAGCGCCGCCGGGGTCCCGGGATCGCGCCCCCTGGCCACCAGTTGCCGGCAAATCTCCGGGAGGTTCTTCACCCCCATGAGGAAGACCAGGGTGCCGGGATTTTGGCCCAGGGCCTCCCAGGGGATGGTGCTGGCCTCCTTGTTGGGGTCTTCGTGGCCGGTGATCAAGGTCACCAGGGTGGTGTAGCGCCGGTGGGTTACCGGGATGCCGGCATAGGCCGGCACCGCCAGCGCCGCGGTCACCCCGGGCACGATTTCAAAGGGGACGCCGGCTTTGGCCAGTTCCTCGGCCTCTTCACCGCCGCGGCCGAAGACGAAGGGGTCGCCGCCTTTGAGGCGCACCACCGTAAGTCCGGCCCGGGCCCTGGCTACTAAAATCTCGTTGATCCCCTCCTGGGGCAGGGTATGGGCCCCCGCCTGCTTGCCGGCGTAAATGATCTCCGCCTCCGCCGGGGCCTCCTTGAGGAGCTCCGGGCTGGCCAACTGGTCGTAGACCACCACCTGGGCGCGGCGCAACACCGCCAACCCCTTGGCCGTGATCAGACCAGGATCCCCCGGCCCCGCCCCGACTAAATAGACCATATATTGATAGTATCATTTTTTTGGGCTGGAGCCTTCGGCCCCAGCCCAAAAAAGATTTTATTAAGGGGAGGACCGGGGGACGCGGGTCCCCCGCCCTCCCCTCAAACTCCCCTCCCGACCCCCTATAAGAAGGGGCGACCCGCGGGGTCGCCCCTTCATTTCCTGGTAAGGTGGGGCGGCCTGGTGAGCCTACCTACCCATCATGAACGCCTATTTACATGCCTTGCAGGCCTTCCCGTGTTCCAGGGCTTCCACCAGGCTGCGATAGTGTTCATGGATCAACTTGCGGTCGAATTCCCACATGCGCTCCAGCATCTGGGCCTTTTCGGCCTCGCTGAAATAGTTCATGCAGAACAGGAAGAAGTGCTTGTCTTCCTTTTCAATATGGCGGGGATAGAAAATCGCCAGCTCCTCCAGATGAAGCAGGAGGTCTTCCAGGGCCCCGGCTTTTTCCAGGAGATAGTCATTCTTGGCCTGGAGCAGCGAGGCGGTAGTCTGCCGGGCCCAGAGGTGGTCCTGGATCAATTCCTCCATGGCCTGCCGGTGCTCCGGGGTCAGGTCCTTGCCGGCCAGGGCCGCGAACAGGATGCCTTCCTCTTTGCCGTGGTGGCAGCGGTCGGCGTAGGTCCTGGTGAAATCCACTGCGGTGTCGATGAAGAGCGGGTCCACAAAGGCAAACTCCGGCGCCACCGCGATGTTGTCCTTGAGGCGGGCCAACTCCTGCCCCATGAGGGCAATCAGGCGCTCGATGAGGCGGTGTTCGATCATCAGGGGTCCGATGGGCAGCATCATCTTTATTCCTTAAAAGGTTTGGTCTTGACGCCCTGGCGTGAAAAATCTCACGCCAGGCCAGGAACGATAGGATACGGAAGTGCTAGACCTTCACCAATTCGTACTCCCGGGCGCCCAGGCGCAGCTGCTCGGCGTACTCCAGTTGCAGGGGCCAGTCCACCTGGGGGTAGATATCCTTGAATTTATCGCTGCCGGGGGCCAGCTCCTTCAGGACGGAGCCCAGGCGTCCGGGGCTCTGGATGACCAGGTCCACGCAGGCCTGGTCGATGGCCACCGGGTCCCGGGAGGCCAGGATGCCGAGGTCCCCCACCACCGGCAGATCGTTGTGGCCATAACAGTCGCAGGCCGGCGACACCTGGGTGAGAAAGTTGACGAACACCACCCGGTCTTGCCGGTCCTTAACCACCCCGTAAGCGTATTCCATCATCTTCTTGAGGAACACCGGGATGGATTCGTTCCACTGGATCTGGATGTTGCCGTAGGGGCAGACCAGCAGGCATTCGGCGCAACCCACGCACCTGGTGGGGTCGATGACCGCCTTCTCCGTCTCGGGGTTGATGCGGATGGCCTCCTGGGCGCAATGGATCACGCAGTCGCCGCAGCCGGTGCACTTCTTTTTGCTCACCTGGGGGGAGATGTTGGAGTGCTGGGCCAGCTTGCCCTTGCGGGAGGCGCAGCCCATCCCCAGGTTCTTCAGGGCCCCGCCGAAGCCCGAGAGTTCGTGGAGCTTGAAGTGGCTCAGGACCACCAGGGCCTCCGCCTCCATGATGGCCTCGGCCAGATAGACCTTTTGGAACTGCTCCCGGTTGATCTGCACCTCCACCTCCGCCTTGCCGGTGAGGCCGTCGGCGATGATTAGCGGCGCCCGCACCACCGCGTAGGCGAAGCCATTTTCGATGGCGGTGGTGAGGTGGTTCACCGCCTCGGCCCGGGTACCCACGTAGACGGTGTTGGCGTCGGTCAGGAAAGGGCGGCCGCCGGCCTCCCAGAGGTGGTCCACCACCCGGCGCACGTAGATGGGGCGGATGAAGGAGGTGTTGCCCTGCTCGCCGAAATGGAGCTTCACCCCGATCAGGGGCCGCTTTTTCTTGCGCCGGATGATGCCCTTGACCTCCAGGGCCTCCAGGAGCCGCTGGAATTTCTTGAAATTGGGCTCCTTGGCGCTGGCCCGGAGGTCCATGAAGAATACCTGGCTGGGCATATCATCCTCTTAGTTTCGAGTTTCTAGTTTTGAGTTTCGAGAGGAACACCGCTTCTGGCTGCCAATCTCCTGCTTGGGAATCAGCAGGTTTTCAAATCATATTTCAATTGTTCTAATTATAACCTTATGCCATTTATAAATATATGGAACAGTTAAAATCTCCGGACACTGCTGTCCGGCACGCTAATTGAATAGCAAAGGTTGTCGGATATCTGGTGGTCGAAGACCAAGAATGGCCCACAGGTCAAGGCGTTCCAGGAGCATGATTTGGGTCAAACGGGTGAGTT
>Ga0181524_10000281_pt1 | contig 61617 bp, 57 predicted proteins | sample PEATcosm2014_Bin_34_FD_119761 | JGI IMG/M metagenome (GOLD analysis project Ga0181524, IMG submission 119761) | Peatland microbial communities from MTU Mesocosm Facility, Houghton, MI, USA - PEATcosm2014_Bin05_60_metaG | ecosystem: Environmental > Terrestrial > Soil > Wetlands > Peat | place... | reverse complement strand
GTACCCGTCTCGCTTGCCATGTCTCAAGACTCGATTGGCGTGGTCACCACCGGACGATGAAAGCTACAGGAATGGAAGACAACTCAGAAGCAAAACCTCTCGCGCAAATCGAGAGGCACTCTTGCAGTGAAGTGGGCTGGATCTCGAGACAAAATCTTCTCGCCCTCCGGTCGAGGGAGAACTTTTTTCTTGACATCCCTTTTTATAGAGCTCATTGACCAAATCGGAGGTGGATTTCTGCCGTCCGCGCCTTCCTTCACTGCTCCGGCTTGACACGCCGCCCCAGTCCTTATAATCTCGCGGACCGTTGGTTCAGGAGCGGTCTGGGAGCGGTCTGGGAGCGGTCTGGAGGCGGTTTGGAGCTCGGGACGCTCTGGGAGCGAAATGAAACTAACGCTGGAAACGCGCGATGTGGGGCGGGTGACGATTGTCCGCTGCCAGGGAAGAATCGTTGCCGGCGGAGAGAGCGAGGCGCTGCGCGCCCATGTCGCATGGCTGTTGCGCGACCGGCGCTCGATCGTGCTGCATCTGGGCGAGGTCGTGTTCATTGACAGCAGCGGGCTGGGAACCATGGTGCGCACGCTGACCAGCACGCGGCAGGCGCGCGGCGATCTGAAGCTCTGCGATGTCCCCGAGCATATCCACAAAGTTCTGCAGTTGTCCCATCTGAGCAAGCTGTTTGATTCTCACGCATCGGAAGATCACGCGGTGGCGGCGTTTTACCGCGCGCCGGCCCAGGCCGAGCAGCCGGTTGCGAAGGGACGAAGCGTGTTGTGCGTGGACCGCAGTGCGGACGTCGTCACCTACATTCGCGAACTACTGCGGCGCGGCGGATATGACGTGCACACCAGCAACAACCTGCGCGACGCGCTGATCCTGATGCGGGTGTCGCGCTTCGATCTGCTGCTGGTGAGCGCGGACATGACTGCGTCGCCGGCCACGGAAAAGTCATTTCGTGAGGCTTGCGCCGGCGTTCCGGTGATCGAGTTGGGAAGCGAGTTCTCTACGCTCGAAGCGGGTCAGGCAACGGCGGAGCTGATGGAGAAGATTGCCGCGCGGCTGCAACCAGCCTCCTAAAAGCACCGCGAAAGCAGCGCCCGCAGCCGCCAGGGGGTTGGGAAGGGCACGGCTTCAGCCGTGCCGCACAGGCACACAAAGACAATGGGCTTTAGCCCCGGAGGTTCGCTCTGCAGAAATTCCCACACGTCGAAAACCGCGACGGATCGGGCAGCCTGCGTTGTGACGTCGTAGCGAAGGAAAAAGCAGATTCCTTGCTTCGCTCGGAATGACAACCCTGGATATCAACCCTGGATATTTAGTGGGTCGCAATGACAATCTCGGATATTTGGCTGCGCTCGGAATGGCAACCCTGGATACTGGCTTGGGCAGGAATCAATGGTCGGTTAGCGATCGTCCCCCCAAAGCCCCGGCGTTTACTTCCTCCACGCGGGCGCGCAGCCAGCGGTTGGGCTCGTGGCGTCCTTTGAGATGCAGCTTCAGGTAATTGTCGGTGAGAGCTTCGGTGAGCTCCGCTGGACGGCTTTCGCGGGCGGGAGCGCCCGCGCCACACTCGCTCTTCAGCGTGATCGCTTCCACCGTTTTCCCGACGAAGCTCCGCATGAACGCCAGCTTCTTATCAGCCGCCAACTCGCGCAAGACGCGGTTGCGTTCGCGGGCGGTGTGCAGCGGGACCTGGTTCGGCAGGGACGCGGCCTGCGTTCCGGGGCGGGCGGAATAGGTGAAGACGTGCAGGTAGGTAAAGGGCAAGTCTTCGACCATGCGGCGCGTGGCTTCGAATTCGGCGTCGGTTTCGCCGGGGAATCCGACCATGACGTCGGCTCCGATGGCGGCCGCGGGCATGGCGGCGCGAATCTTCTCAATCTTTTCGCGATAGTGCCAGGGGCGGTATTTGCGATGCATGCGGCGCAGGACGGCGTCGCTGGCGGATTGCATGGGCACGTGCGCGTGCTTGGCGATGCGCGCGGACGAGGCCACGAGCGCGATCAGGTCGTCGGTCCAGTCCATGGGCTCAACGGACGAGATACGCAGCTTCTCAATCGAGGTCTCGGCCAGGATGGCGCGGATGAGCGACTCAAAACCTGGTCGTTGGCCGTTCGTTATTCGTCGTTGGTCGTTCGTCGTTGGTCGTTGGCGAGACTTGCTGAGGCCTGGGGTCGGAGGGCTGAGGTCGGAGGGCTGAGGTCGGAGGTCTCGTCCCCAGCGGCCGAGATTGATCCCGCTGAGGACGACTTCGCGATAGCCGGCGTCGACCAGCGCGTTCACCTCGCGAATGATCCGATCGGGCGAAAGAGAACGGCTTTGACCGCGGACGTAGGGAATCACGCAGAAGGAACAGCGGTTGTCGCAGCCGTCCTGAATTTTCAGGTTGGGGCGGGTGCGTTCATTGGCGGCATCGAAGACGGGAGCAGCCAGGAGTTCGGTGTGAGCGAAGATATCGGAGACGAAAATCGGCCGTTCGTCGCTCGTCGTTGGTCGTTGGCTATTGGTCTCCGGAAATTCAGGCGGCCGTGTCACCGAATCAAGAGAAATAAACGTGCCCGCCGATTGAACCGTCGAGCTGCGCTCGACCGGACAGCCGTGGGCGGCTGTCCCCACATGATTGTTCTTTCGGGCGCGCGTCAGCGCGATCTCCGCCAGTTGATGCTTGTGCGAGTTGCCGATGACATGAGTTACGCCCGGCAACCTTGCGATCTCTTTGGGGGCGCGTTGCGCGTAGCAACCGGTGACGACAATGCTGGCCTCAGGATTCCGGCGCTGAATGCGGCGGATGGCCGCGCGCGCATCCTGATCGGCGGCAGCGGTGACGGTACAAGTATTGAGTACGACGATGGCAGCCTGGCTGGAATTCGAGGCGCGAGAGAGACCGAGTTCCTCGAACTGGCGTTCGAGAGCGGCGCCGTCGGCCTGGGTGGCGCGGCAACCGAAATTCTCTACGTAATATCCGGGCACGTTCTTATGGTAACGCACCCCGGGGGCCTAATCGGGCGAAGTCAGCCATCGCGGGCGCGGTCCCATTTCACGGGCAGGCGTGCAGCCCGTGATCAGGCCGAGGCCGCGGTCCTCCGCGACTGGAAACATTCCCGGCAAAATACCGGGCGCCCCTGCGTCGGACGAAAAGGCACGGTGGTCTCTTTCCCGCATCCCGAGCAGATGGCTTGGGTTTCGACCTTGGTGTAACGATAATTTTGTCCCGGCGCCGGGGGCGCGCCCAACACCGCGACGCGCTTGTTCTTGCACGCCTTGCAGCGCTTAGGTTCGTTCTTGAACTGCTTGTCGTGGAAGAAAAGTTGCTCCCCGGCGGTAAAGACAAATTCGCTTCCACAGTCCACACACTTCAGCACCTTGTCCTGAAACTCCATTGAGGATGGCTCCCTTCAGCCCGTTTCCACGCGCCCACTCGCGGGGAAAGAACTGCGGTGGTACGGAGAAAAACAGGATGTGTACATCTCCCCCTCGTACTACCCCTGGACTCGGCCCGCCACGCTCCTGGAACGGGGCGTGGGCACTGACTATCTGGCTAATAAGCCGGAAGAATGCTGAGCATGAAAATCCCCTACTGCAGCTCAATCAGGTGGGGGCCAGATCAAGCAGAGCCGCCCCGGGAAGGAGCGGCTCTTTGCTGAAGTTAATCCTGTTCTTTGCGTGTTTTCTTGCGGGCTCGTTTGCGAGCCAGCGCGGCCTTCACACGTTTCTTTTCGCCGGGCTTCAGGTAAAAGGAGTGGCGCTTGACCTCCTTGATGATGTCTTCCTGTTGCACCTTGCGCTTAAAGCGGCGTAGAGCGTTCTCGAGGGATTCACCCTCTTGAAGCCGTACTTCTGCCAAACTGACACACCCCCAAACTCGTCCGGTGGGACCGAATAGTTATTTCAGGATTGACCTCCCAAGTCAAGGGGAAGCGCCGAAATTCCTGCAGAAAAGGTCGCAACCATGGCGAATATCATTTTGAGACGAATGCCGCGCGAAGAGGCCTCGGCTAATGTGACCGATGGTCACATTAGGGCAAACGGTCTCCGCCCTTTTCTTTCACTTTCAGATTCGGACTTCACCCGCCCCACTAGCCCGCAACTTTGCCGCGCAGAACCGTGACCGAGGCCTTGGGCAGCGTAACCGACGGCGTGCCTGGGGCCAGAGTTTTCGTCACCGGCGGATCGTTCGGGTCGGGATGCCCGTTGCGGCCCTCCGACTTCCACATGTATTGCTCACTGCCGAAAGTCACCATAGAGACCGGCCCGGAGAAAGATTTGTGCAAGGCGCCTGGTTCCTCGAACTCAATTCGGACTTCGTGCGGGTTGGACTGATCCTTGTTGACCAGCATCAGCGACCACTCGCCGTCGGGGCGAGTGACGGCGTAGGCGGTGATGAGCGTGTGTCCGGCCGCGTCTTTCAGGTCGCACGCCGCGGGATAGAGTTTGTGGACTCCGGCGCGGTGTTTCACCCACTCCAGATTGATGAGGCGGCTGGCGTGGTACTGCGCCGTGAACGTCTTAGTGTTGAGATTCGAGTCGGCGACGTAATTGCCGTAGGTGCCGAAGCCGCGGCATCCGGAGCTCAGCGGCTCCGGCTGAATGGGCGAGTGGTAGTAGACGGCGCCTCCGGCGGTGAGGAATGCGCCCACGCTATCGGCCAGCCACAGCGCCGAGAAAATATCGACCATCTGCTGCGCATTGCCGAAGGTGACGTTGCTTTCGGTGTTCATCAGCGGCACGTTCGCAGGCACGCCGTCAAAGCGCCACACGTCGAGAATGTGGCGGATGAGTTCCGGTTCGCGGTAGAGATCGGACCAGACGATTTCGCAGGGCGGAAAGGGATAATGCTCGAATGACATGAAGGCGAGGTCGGAGAGCCGGCCTCGGGCCTTCAGATACTCCAGGAAGCGGCCGAGCCATGACGTGCGCCCTTGCGCGTCGGGCCAGACTCTGATGTCTTCATTCACGCCCTCAAAGACCGGACCGCCGAGCCTGAGGCCGGGATCCACGCGGTGCATCGCCGTCGCGAACTGCAGGTAAAGTTCAGCGTAGTCTTCGGGCAGCATGTTCTGGCCGTCGGGTTCTTCGCCCATCTCGACGTAGGAAATTGCATAGCCGCGTTTTTTCAGATACGCCATTTGCGCGGCGGCGTCTTCCGGCGTGCCGTAGAGCAGCGCGATGGGAATCATCGCGGGCAGATTGTTGGTGATGCCACTGGTGAAGAAGAGATCGAATCCGGTCTGGTCGCCGCGATTGTCGAGGTCGGACTCCGAGTGCCAGGGATCGACGGAGGAGCAGTGAGTCGCGGTTTGATTCTGATCGGGGCGGTGCTGGACCAAGTCGACGAACTCGCCGGCGTCGGTCAATGTGCCGACATAAAGTTCGCGGATGGCATAGCCGGCGGCACTGCGCGGATCCTTGGGATCGTGCAGGGCGCTGGGCCGGGAGTCGGCGGTGTTCGAAGATTCGGTCATCAGGACGCGGAGGAAACGCACGGGGATTGCGGCGGGCGCAAGTTGCAGCGTGACCGTACCTCCCTGGCCGTTGGTGATGATGCCGCTGGGGAAGGCAGCCCAGAAACCGGCGGTTGGGCTCTCCATCGGATGTGCGTCCGTCGTCCTCTCGCCGACCCAGCCTTGGACTTCGTAGCTCCGCGCATACGGCGCTCCCCAATCAATACGAACATGCGAGACCGCCTCCTGCGAGCCCAGATCAATGACCACCCACTGCGGATGGGCGGAATCCGGCTCGCCCGTAAACTTGCCCGCGAGATAAGGATTGCTCTTCCAGAAAGTGTCCGGGTTGCCATCGGTCATCCGCGAGTAGCCGCGCTCGGCCCCGCCGTTGCGCGTGGTGCCGCGGTGCGGCAGGGGATATCCGTAGGAATGGCGGATCGGCTCTTTCAGCTCCATGCTGCCGGTGAAGTATCCGCGCTGGTTGGCCGCATCGCTCCAGGCGCCGTTGGGATTCCAGTGCCAGGCGGCGATGGAAAGTTCGGTGTTCTGGCGATAGGTGATCGGGCCCCAACCGGCGGAAAGGCACTGCTTGACCATGGGCTCGGTGTAGATTTTTTCGACCACATCGTGGGAAAGGATGTCCATGGAGCTGCCCAGAGCCTGGTCGGGATCGAAGAGAATGGGCGCGGCGGAGGTCGCGACTCGAACCGTTACAGGATGGTCGGCCACGGCAGACAACAGAGGCCGTGGAATGGCCGCCAGAGCGGCAGCAGCGCTGGCCGTGCCCAGGAATCTACGGCGAGAGAAACGCGAGTTTTCAGTCATGAAAGATGCCTCTATTGAAACGATTTATTACGCCTTTGCCGGGGCGAACGTCAAGGCAGTTCTTCTACGGCCCAAATTCTTCTCGGCTAGGCGCTAATGTCGGTTTGTGGAAAAGGGGTTTTTCAGCAGCCACCTAGGAGAGTTTCGGAAAGCTGCCGGATGGAAGAACAGCGACCACCGGGGCTGAAGCCCAATACCCTCTGACCGCCTTACGCGGCCCTGAAGGGCCGCTCTTCCACGATTGCACCATCGAGTTTTCAGCAGCCTGCTAGAAAATAAGTTTCAACGCCAGCTGAACCTGGCGGGGCGCGTAAGCGGCATTGGGCTTCATGAAATTACCGGGCAGCTCGTAGTAACCCGGGTAGGGAGCAATGCCGTCTGTGACATAACTCTGCACGAAGGTGCTGGCGTTGGCTACCAAGCCGTTTGAAGTAATCTCGACCCGCTGGTTATCGCGGTTGGAGAGGTTGAACGCCTCGGCCACAAAGTCGAGCTTATAGCGCTCCGAGAGATGGATTCTGCGGGTGAGCCGCAGGTCGGCGGTGGCGTAATCGGGGCCGGTGAAGGCGTTGCGGCTATAGCCGGGCAGACGGTCGTTCAGGTCGTTGCCGTCCTGGTTGGGATCGCCGGCCACGGTCGCGTTGACCGGGCGTCCACTGCCGTAGTTGACGACGGTGGACATTTTCCAGTTGTTGAAGAAGCGGCCAGCCAGTTCATGACCGCGGTGAAAGGGACGCGGCTCGACCGAAACCGCCGCCACCAGGCGATGCCGCTGGTCGGTCACGCTGGGTCCGCGCTCGGCGTTGGGCTCGTAGGAATTCTGCACGGTGGCGGGCTGGCCGGCGACGAGGGCGTCCTGGCCGTCGTCCATGGCGCGGGCATAAGTGTAGGAGAGGCGCAAGTAAGTTCCGTGAGCCACGCGTCGGTTGATGGAGAGCGTGGCTCCGTTGTAGAGGCTCGAAGCCGCGCTCTGAAATTCGTCAATCGCGCCCAGTTGCGCGATGGGGCGCCCGAGCGGATTGATGCAGGGCGGCCAGGGACAAGTCAACGACTGGGTGAACTGCCAGCTGGCGAAAGAATCGACCGTATAGTATCCGCCCTGGAAGATCGAGCCGGTCGAATCGAAGATGGGATAAGTCAGCGCTGTAGGCGGCGGCAGGTTCACATCCAGGGCGCGGATCAAATGTTCGCCGCGAACGTTGAGCAGGGACAAAGCGACAGTGGTGCGACCGGCAACTTCTTTTTCGAAGGTGATGCTCGCCTGCTGCACCCGCGGAGTGACGAAGTTGGGCGCGAAAGCGGAGACGTCATTGGTCACGCCCTGGGTGAATCCGGCGGGCAGCGAGCAGTTCGCTGCGGAAAGCGGACAGCTCACCAGTGGATTGGGGTACGTGGGAAAGACCTGGTGGTCGTAGTAGTTGGTGTCATTCAGGAAAATTTGCGCGTCGGTGATGCCGTTGTCGGTCTGGACCACCGAGTTGTAAATCTGCGGAATGCGCACATAGAAGATCCCGTATCCGGCACGCACTACCAGGGGACGCTTGTTGCCGATCGAGTAGGCCAGCCCGGCGCGAGGCGCGAAGTTATACGGCTGGAATGGAACTTTGCCGGAGGGCGGAAACAGCGGGTTCGACACGAGTCCGGCAGTCGTGAAGGTCTGCAAATCCCAGCGCACGCCCAGGTTCACGGCCAGGCGGTCGGTCACGCGGATCGTGTCCTGGGCGAAAGCCGCATATTCGTTGCTGTTGGGATTGGATGTGGCGCTGCCGAAACTCTGCAGATAGTAGTGCGGGACCTCGTGAGCGTAAGCCCGCAGAGGCGAGAGTTCCAGGCCGGCTTCCATCGGCTCGAAGGTAAACGGATCGACTTTGATGGGGTAGAAAAGAAATTCTCCGCTCTGCTGGCTGGGGAAGAAATCATAAATCCTTGTCAGCAAGGCATCGCCGCCGAGTTTCCATGAATTACGGCTGCTTTCGAGACTAAGCGTTTCGGCAACTTGCAGTTTGTGCTGGCGCGTCTGCCGCGGCAGCAGGTCGCTGCGCCCATGCCGTCGAGGATGTTGGGAATCTTCACCAGCACGTCACTGGTGTTGCTGTAAGACTGTTGCAGGTCGCGCGAGAACTGGGCGCGGAGGTGGCTGATCCAGCGCGGCGAGAGGCTTGAGGTAAGCGAGAGCGATGCGGTTTCGGTAGCCACGGTCTCCTCGCCGTTGTCGCTGATGGTGTCGTAAGTGACCGGGCTGCCGGGATCGAGAAAGACGTTGTTCGATCCCCAGTAGCGCGAGGTGTTCACGCGCAGCGCGAGCTGATGGTGCGGCGTGAGGTTGATGTCGAGCTTGGCGTAGGCGGAGTTGCCGATCTGCGCCGCCGGGTATTCTCCGGCAAGCGAGGTCAGATGAGCTGCGGCAGCGAAGACCAGCGCTTGATCGGTTGAGTCGTAGTCTCCGGGCGTGTAAGGACCGGTGCCGGGCTGGGGCACGACCTCGGAGCTGCCGTTCAGAAACTCCACGACGTTGGGCACGTGGAAGATGTGCTGGTCGAATCCGGCGAAAAAGAAAGTCTTGTTGCGTTTGAGCGGGCCGCCGATCGTGCCTCCGGCCTGCTGCTGGCGATTGTGCGGTCTGAAAGCCAGAAAAGGATCGGCCGCGCCGAGAGAACTGTCGCGCAGATAGTAGAACATGGTTCCGTGCACATGATTCGAGCCGGATTTGGTCACGACATTCACTACGGCTCCGCCGGAGCGCCCGAGCTCCGCGCCATACGAATTCGACGACACGCGGAACTCCTGCACCACTTCGGTGGAAAACTGGTAGGGAGCACGGTAGCGTCCCAGTGCCTGGGCGAAGAAAGAGTTGTTGTAATCGCCGCCATCCACCAGAAAACCGTTCTGAAAGCCGCGGATGCCGCCGAAAGAAAGATCCCCGTTCGTGCCCGAGGTCAGGCTGCGCGGATCCTGCGTGACGCCGGGCGAGAGCAGCATGAGGTCAGAAAAGCGGCGGCCATTGAGGGGAAGGTCGCCGATCGCCCGCTCGTCGAGCAGCGTCGAGACCGCGCTGGGATTGGTGTCGACCAGGTTGGGCGACGCCGAAACGGTGATGTTTTCCTGGACTCCCGCGACGGTGAGCCGGTACCCCAGTTCGGCGGCGCCGCCGACGTCCACGTGCAACTGAGGCGTGACCTGGGGCGACATGCCCTCGGCGACCACGCGAGCCGAGTAATCCCCGGGAGGCAGCAGCTCGAGGGCGAAGCGGCCCTCGCCGTCACTGGTCGCGCTGTAGCGAGCGCCGGTTGCAGTGTTCACCACCACGATGGAAGCCCGGGCGATGCGGCTGCCGGAGGAATCGACCACCGTGCCACGAATTGCTCCGGTAGCGGAATCCTGAGCGGTCAGGCGCGCGGGCAGGGCGATCACCAGCGGTATGAGAACAAGAAGAGAAACAAAGCGCATCGAAGTCATAGGGGCGTTCCCTCGGCGGAGATCAGCTCGGAGGGTCGGCCCGACGCGCGTTAACCGGACGCGAGGCGGGAAAGTCCGCGGAGCAGTGCCGGAGGGCGCTCCTAGGAAGGCGCGGCCGGAAGGCTCCTCCGCGGAATGGAAGAAACCCGAGTTTTGTATAGCATGGTTGGGGAACAGAGTTCAGTGATGGGGCAAGTCTTTTTCCGAAATAATTCCCGGAGTGGGAATGTTGTAGACATGTGGGGACAGCCGCCCTCGGCTGTCCGGTCGAGCGAAGCTCGACAACGTCTTATCCAGTGAGCGAGACGCTACCCTGAGGTCGCGCCCCTTACGCCCGCCCGCTCTCTCGTGGTATTTTCAATTTCCTTCTGAAAGAGCATGATCCGATCCTACAAAGGCGTGCGGCCGGCGATTCCGGCGACTTGTTACGTCGACGAATCGGCGCAGATCATCGGCGACGTCGTCCTCGGCGAGCATGCCTCGGTGTGGATGAATGCGGTGGTGCGCGGCGATGTGCACGAGATCCGCATTGGCGCTTGCTCGAACGTGCAGGACAACAGCGTGCTCCACGGCATGAAGCAGCAGTGGGGCGTCTATGTCGGCGAGTATGTCACGGTGGGCCATTCCGTGACCCTGCACGGATGCGTCGTCGAAGACCGCTGCCTGATCGGCATGGGTTCCATTATTCTGAATGGAGCGCGCATCGGAGCAGGTTCGATCATTGCCGCCGGCACGCTGATTCCGGAGAAAACCGTGGTCGAGCCGGGATCGCTGTGGGTCGGCTCGCCGGGCAGGTTCCGGCGCAAGCTCGGGCCTGCCGAGACTGAAATGATTCTGCGCTACGCGCGGAATTATCTTGGATATAAGGATGAGTATTTGAAGGAAAGGCAGGCGTCGTAGGCCGGAGGCCAGAGTCGGAGGCCAGAGTCGGAGGCCAGAGTCGGAGGCCAGAGTCGGGCGTCAGAGTCGGGCGTCAGACCTCAGACGTCGGACCTCAGACGTAAGGAAGAGCAAGCGTCCCGGAGGGACGTTTGATAGTAGCCCGGCGTTTCAACGCCGGGTAGCGTGACGCAAAAGAAATCCCGTCCCGGAGGGACGATTGAAATCAGGCCCGGAGTTTGGGGTACGTTTCAGCCGTGCCTACGGCACGGGCTCCGAGGGTGGCTTCACCCGCCGCTGAAGCGGCGGGCTACTATCAGAGGTCCCTCCGGGACCGGGAACAGAGGATTGGGAGCTGGAATGATTAAGGCGGTCCGAGGAACGCGCGATCTGCTACCGCCGGATACGGCGCTGTGGAACTTTGTGGAAGCCGCGGTGCGGGACGTTTTCCGCGCCTACAACTTCCAGGAAATTCGCACGCCGATTTTCGAAGAGACCGCGCTCTTCTCGCGCAGCGTGGGCGAAGAGACGGATATTGTCTCGAAAGAGATGTACACGACACCTCCGAAAGAAATGTTTACGTGGAGCGACGGGGTCGTGCCAGGAGTTGTTCTCGAAGAGGCCTGGCTTGAGCAGTACGGGTATGCCTTTGAGGATCTCAATCGCAACGTTAGACTGCCGGACGGGTCAGCCGCGGATTTTGTGGGAGACCGCAGCGGCGTTCCGACCATCGTGGAAGTCATGTATAAGCCAGATAAGCCGGCATTGATTCGGGCCGAACAGAAACTGCGCGCGTGGCGCCCAAATGATGAGGAGGCAGAGCTGGTGATTGCAGTTCCCGAGGAACATGCAAAAAACATTCCCGGCTTGACGTTGGGCACTGAGGTGCATTCCGTGCGGATGCCGTCTTGGCTTGAAGCTCGGAACTCGTACACGCTTCGCCCCGAAAATACTGCCGGCGTCGTCCGGGCTTACATCGAGCACAAGCTCTGGGATCGCGGGCTGAACAAGCTCTACTACATCGGCCCGCAGTTTCGGCGCGAGCGGCCGCAGAAAGGACGCTACCGCCAGTTCTATCAGATCGGCGCGGAAGTGATCGGGCCGGCTTCGGCGGGAAGTGAGTCTCCGGCGCGCGACGCCGAAGTGCTGGAGATGCTGGCCACGCTGCTCGACCGGCTTGGCATCAGCGATTGGAATCTTGAGCTGAATTCGGTCGGCTGCGCCAACGATCGCGCCAGGTTCAATGAAGCGCTGCGCCAGGCGCTGGAGCCGGTGGTGGGGAAGATGTGCGCCGACTGCCAGCGGCGGGCTGTCACCAACCCGCTGCGCGTTTTCGACTGCAAAGTCCCCGAGGACCAGCCGATCATCGAGAAGCTGCCGCGCATCAGCCAGTTTCTGGACGAGCCTTGCCGCACCCATTTTGAAGCGGTGCAGGAAATCCTGAAGGCCGTTGGTGTCGAGTTTCAAATAAACGACCGTTTGGTCCGCGGGCTCGACTATTACACGCGAACGGCGTTCGAGTTTACGCACGGCGCGCTGGGGGCGCAGAACGCGATCCTCGGCGGCGGGCGCTATGACGGGCTTTCCGAGTCGCTCGGCGGCCCGGCCGCGCCGGGAATTGGTTTCGCCATCGGCGAGGACCGGCTGGTCATGTCGCTCAAGGAGACGGCCGAGGGCGTCCTGCGCAAGCCGGATGTTTATGTGGCGCCTCTGGGCGCGGGCATGAATGGCGAGGCGGCCCGCCTGGCGCGGGAACTGCGGCAGCATGATCTGGTGGTCGAGTTGGGGGACGAGAGCTTCCGGCTGAAGAAATCATTTGAAGCGGCGACCAAGGCAGGAGCGAAGTACATTCTGATCGTGGGTGAGAATGAAGTGAAAGCGGATGCGTTTTCGTTGAAGAACCTGGCGACGGGGGAGCAAGTGCAGGTGGCGCGCGGCGACCTCGCGCACAGGATTCAGGAAAAGTGATCTGGAAACATTGTTGATTTTTTGACTGTTGATTATGGCGTGCTCGAGCAGCGTTATTTCGAGGGCAAGGTAAAAGCAGGTTCCTCGTCGCTTTGCTCCTCGGAATGACAAATCGTTTGGCATGCGCTCTGCTGCTGCAAATGACAAGAACCGTTAGGAGGTGTGGCATGAAACGTGGCTTGGTTGCTCTCATTGTGATTCTTCTTGCGTCTAACATTTGCGGGGTCGCCCAGGCGGCTGCACCGGCCAAGCCTCTGAGTCCTCTGGAGCAGACGCTGATGGCCGCCGAGAAGAGCTATGTGGAAGCGGTGAAAAAGGGAGATGCAGGCTTCTTCAAGCAAACCCTCACCGACGACTTTTCTTTCGTTGCCTTCGACGGGGAGCTGTACGACCGCCAGGAAATGATCGATCAGTTCTCCTATGGCGGGGTTGATCTGCTGCCTTACAACATGAAGGCGATGACAGTCAGCGCCGGCGTTGGCATCGTGACCTACGATGTGGTGCTGCGCGTTCCGGCGGCGGAGGACCAGGGCCCGCCGCCGCGCTATCAGCATTTCAGCACCGTCTGGGTCAAACAGGGCGATGCGTGGAAGATGAGATTCCAGCAGATGACGGTCGCTCACTGGGGCGACTGGTAGAAACAATTGTTGATTTGTGATTGTTGATTGAAAACCCGCCCGGAAGTGCATTGACGCGCTCCTCGACTCAGTCTAATATTTCGCCCAATTGGGGAGACGGTCCTAAATCAACAATCAAGAAATCGACAATCAACAATTCTTGGGGAGGGCGCGATGAAAACTCTAGCAACGATCTCTGCGGCGTGGCTGGTGCTGGCAGCGGCAGCGCTGGCGCAAATGGAAATGCCGAAGCCCGGTCCGGAGCACAAGAAGCTCGACATCTTTGCCGGCTCGTGGACGCTCGATGGCGACGTCAAACCCAGCTCCATGGGGCCCGCCGGCAAAGTGACCGAAACCGAGAAATGCGACTGGATGGAGGGCAATTTCTTCCTCGTCTGCCATATCGACTACAAGAGCAACACCATGGGCAACGGTTCCGGCGTGTCCATCATGGGATATTCCACCGACGGCAAGGCCTACACCTACCGCGAATTCAACAGCTGGGGCGAGTTCACCGATTCCAAAGGCTCGCTCAACAGCGACACCTGGACTTGGACTAACGACGAAAAGATGAACGGCATGACCATGGAAGGCCGCTTCACCGTGAAGATCACTTCTCCGTCGTCCTACGACTTCAGCTATGAAATGTCGCAGGACGGAACCAAGTGGACGCTCGTCATGGACGGGAAGGCCACGAAAGCGAAATAAGCGCCTTGTCTTGCGAGCAGTATCCGCACCGCGGAGCTTCGCTCCGCCGGACAGCCGAGGGCGGCTGTCCCCACACGGGTACAGTTGCGGGATTGCTTTAGCCCTCCCCCCGGGCAATCTGAATCAACTTGGGCAGTGCCATGCCGAAGGCTGATGTTTCTGCCGGACGTCCGAAATCGAAATATATCCTGCGAAAGAGGTCATAGAGTTCGTTGTAAACCGGTTGTGTTTCGGGCTGCGGCTCGAAGACGGTGTATGCCGGGCAAACTTTTCGCTGCGCCTCGTCGATCGTCTTAAAGCTTCCCGCTGCCAGGATTGCGAAGATTGCAGATCCAAGCCCCGTCACTTTGCTGGAGGGCACCAGCACCGGGCGACCCAGCACGTTGGCATAGACCTGGTTCAGGACGGGGTTGCTTTGCGGAATTCCGCCGCCGTTGATCACGCGCTCGGTGGGCGCGCCGTACTCGCTCATGCGGTCGAGAATCACGCGGGTGTGAAACGCCGTGCCTTCGATGGCGGCGAACAGTTCATCCTGCGCCGTGTGTTGCAGGTTCCATCCCAGCGTCATCCCGCCGAGAAGAGGATTCACCAACACGGTGCGGTCGCCGTTGTCCCAGGTCATGCGGAGCAAGCCGGTTTGTCCTGCCCGATAGCCGGCCAGTCCTTTGCTCAGTTCTTCGACCGTGGTTCCGGCCCGGCGTGCGATCGCGCTGAAAATGTCTCCGGTGGCGGAAAGGCCTGCTTCAATGCCCGTGTACTGCGGATGCACGCTTCCGGGCACGACGCCACAGACTCCCGGAATAAGCTGCGCCTTGCGCGCGTAGGCGATGATGCAGGTTGAGGTGCCCACCACGTTGACCACATCGCCTTCTTTCGCCCCGGCGCCGATCGCGTCCCAGTGCGCATCGAAAGCGCCCACCGGAAGTGGAATGCCGGCGCGCAGGCCGAGTTTCTTCGCCCACTGCGGTGACAATTTTCCCGCAATCTTGTCGGAGGTGGCGTACTCGCCTTCGAGTTTCGCCCGCACTCCCGCCAGAAGCGGGTCCACCTTCACCAGGAAACTCTCCGGCGGAAGCCCGCCGAGGGAAGCGTTCCACATCCACTTATGGCCCATGGCGCAGACACTGCGCTTCACCTGCTTCGCATCGGTGATGCCGCAAAGAGTGGCCGCGACCATGTCGCAGTGCTCAAATGCGGTGACGAACTTCGCGCGCTTCGCCGGATTGTGCCGCAGCCAGTGCAGCAGCTTGGCGAATCCCCACTCCGATGAATAAACGCCGCCGCACCACTCGATCGCCTCCAGCTTTTCGCGGTGGGCCACTTCGGTGATTTCGGCGGCTTCCTGCTTCGCCCGGTGGTCGCACCACAGGTAGTAGTCGTCCAGAGGAACCAGGCCTTCGCCCACCGGAACCACGCTTGATCCGGTCGTGTCGAGCGCGATGGACTGCACCTGGTCGCTGCTGATTCCTGCCCAGTTCACCGCCTGCCGCGTGGCCTCGGCCAGCGCCCGCATGTGATCTTCATGGGATTGGGTGGCGAAGTCGGGGTCTTCGCGCTTGCGATGTAAAGGAATTTCGGCGACCGCGGAAGCGAGCAGCCCGCGCTCGCTGTCCACGATCGAAACCCGCACGCTCAGCGTGCCAAAATCTACTCCCGCAACGATGGCCATGGTTTGAATCTCACGTATGAAATTCACGTTCCGAGCTGTTCGTCCCGGAGGGACGTCTGAGAGTAGCCCGGCCTTTCAAGGCCGGGTGGAGCGCACGCCCGAAGACGTCCCGTCCCGGAGGGACGGTTGAAACCGACCACAGGTTCGATAGGTTCGGTGTTTCAGCCGTGCCTACGGCACGGTGATTCTTATTCGCCGCTCTCCCGCCAGTAAACTGGCGGGCTACTTTCAGAGGTGCCTCCGGCACCACATCGGGCCAGTTCCGCGAGTCGCGCACTCAAGGCATGACTCACTTCCCGTGCCAGTGCATCTGCCAGCCGAGGTAGCGGGTGGTGGCTTCGTGGGTCGCCGCGGCGACGGTTGAAAAATTCGCCGCCACGTGATGCTCGAAGCCGTTCTCACAGATGTAATGCAGCAATTGCTGCAGGTGCGGAATCTCGACCACGCCCACGCCTCCGAAGGTATTCAACTCGTCGCTGGTGAACGCACCTTCGCCAACATAGCCGCGCATCACGCCCGCGGTATCGTCGGTGGAGAAGCGCGCAAAACTCATCGCCCCCGGCTTCACGCGCCCCACGACTGTGCCGAACGTATTGTCCTTGCCCACGGTGCCCGCGATGATCGCCTGGTAATCCATGCGCACATCCTGGAAGAAGTGCTTGGGCAGGTTGCTGCAGTGGAAGCAGACGGCCTTGTTGGGATCGTCGCCGTAGTTATTGTTCCAGTCGAGCAGCGCGCTCGGCGTCTCCGAGGCCAGAGCCAGGGCATGCATGGCGAGCGTGCCGCACACGTCCACTTCGCAGGCAGCCGGCAGCAGATTATTGCTCATCATGCTCATGATGGTGCAGGGCACGACGCCAAAATATTCCTCCATCGCGGTCCAGCACTGCACCGCGGTGATCTTCACGTCGGTGGACTTCATCCAGTCTTGGATCACGTAACCAAGCTTCGCCATCTTGATCAGGGCAGCGTCGGGAATGCCGGTGGTCGTGACGTACTTGCGGATTTCCACCAGCTTTTTCTGCACCCCGGCGTGATCATCTTTCAGCCGGCCGATGCGCCCGAAGATATCCGACAGGTCCACCGTCTCCGTCGTAATGCCGTTGGCCTCCAGCAATTTTTCGCTGTAGCGCACCGTATTGAACGCCGCCGGACGCGCCCCGATGCTGCCCACGCGCAGGTTGCGGAATCCGTTGACCACTCTGCAGACCGCGGCGAACCACGCCAGGTCCTTCTGAAAATCAGAAGAGTCCGGGCTTACCGTGTGCAGCCGGGTCAGTGAGTACGGGACGCCATACTGGCGCAGGTTGTTGCAGGCCGACATCTTGCCGCAAAAGCTGTCGCGCCGCGAAGCAATGGTCATTTTGGCGGGATTATCGGGCGTGGCCTGCACCAGGACCGGAACACCCAGCCCCGCCAACCGCAGCGTGTCGGCGATGGCGCGTTCGTCGCCGAAATTGGGCAGCGCCACGATGACTCCGTCAATGCGCTCGCGGTTCTTCTGAAACAGCGCGGCGCAGCGTTTGGCTTCGTCATGCGTCTCGACCGCGCCGTGCTTGCTTTCCTCCGGGCCCAGCACCACGCAGTCCATGCCGGCCTTAGCCAGCGCCTGCATCATCTCTTCGCGGCCGCTCTTGGCCAAGTGGTCGGGAAAAAAGCCGCGGTTCCCGATGATGACGCCCATCGTCATTTTTCTTGTATCCATATGAATCCCCTTCGGACATGAAACGGCTGAAACTTAGGACTTGCCCGCTATTCGCGCTCGTTCCTTTGCGGGCGAAAAATGTAAGCTGTAAAGCAAGCCCAGAATCAACAGCAAACCGCCCCACCAGATGTTGGCGTGCAAATCGTAAAGCACCACTCGGCTCTCCGGGGGATGCGCTACTTCGTAAATTCCGGTGGCAAAAATCAGCACTCCATTGACCAGTAAACACACGCCAATAAAGAACCAGATCGATAATGACCCGCCGGTTTTCATCGCTGACCTCCTACCAGAAAATGATTTGCAGAATCACGAATGCCAGGCCTGTAACCACCGCCCAGAAGGTGGGGCTGTGAAAGAGCGAAACGTGCTCCTCGTGCGGGATTGCCGTGAGCCCGTAGACGAGACCGGTCAATTCCGCATCCGGCTTGGGTTTTGTCATCAGGCTGACCACAACCGTTACCACGACGCAGATCGAACAACACCACAGGGCGCGGAACATGTTCTGAGCCTGATCCTGCGCCTGCATGGAAAGCGCCACGTATCGCACCGCTCCGGGGTCGAGTTTCACCCAGGTATACATTCCGATCGAAGACAAGGTCCCGGCAAACAATCCCCAGAAACCTCCCGCCGGTGTGGCCCGCTTCCAAAGCATTCCCAGAAGCACCGTGCCAAACAGCGGAGCAATGAAGAAGCTGAACAGCGCCTGCACGTAATCCATGATGCTCTGGGCGTGCATCACGAGATACGCCGTCAAGATGCTGACTCCTACGCCAGCCAGCGTGACCACCCGTCCCATTTTGACCTTAAACTCGTCGGAGGCGTTCTTGTTGATCAAGGCGCCGTAGATGTCATAGGTCCAGACGGTGGCGAAGGCGCTCACGTTGCCCGCCATGCCCGACATGAATCCGGCAATCAGCGCGGTTATGCCGAGACCAAGAAGGCCGGGCCCGCAGTATCGCGCCAGCATCAGGGGCAGAACTTCGTCATAACCGTGCAGCCCCTGTGCCTGTCCAGCGTCTGACCACGCCAGGTTGGCGGGCACCAGCCGCAGCAGACTGCCGGTATGCGGATCGCGCAAGAGTGCCAGGCCAAGCAGTCCGGGAAGGATGACGATGAAGGGCACGCACATCTTGAAGGCCGCGCCGATGATGGGCGCGAGCTTGGCCGAGCGCAGATCTTTCGCCGACAGCACGCGCTGAATCACCAGGAAGTCGGTCGTCCAATATCCCATCGAAATGACCGCGCCGAGTCCAAAAACAATGCCCACCCAGTTGATCCCCATTGGGTTCTTGCTAAAGTCCCCCAAGGTTGACCATAGGTGGGTGTACGCACCGGGATTTGCCACATGTTGCTCAGTGAGATTTTGCAGGATCTTGGCCTTCAGTCCGCTCCAGCCGCCGGCTTCCACCAAACCAAGAATCGGTATCAGCAGCGCTCCTGCCCAGATCAAGAAGAACTGCAGCACTTCATTAAAGATTGCGGACCGTAATCCGCCGAGGGCGACGTAAATTGCCACCGTGACCGATGACACCAGGATGCTGACGTTGATATTCCATCCCAGGACGACCTTCATGACGACGGCCATGGCGTACATGTTGATGCCGCTCATCAGTACCGTCATGAAGGCGAATGAAATCGAAGACAGCGTCTGGGCGGATTGTCCGAAGCGCAGGTTGAGATATCCCGGCACCGAGTGGGTTTTGCAGATGTGATAGAAAGGCATCATCACCAGCGCCAGGAACAACATGGCCGGGATGGCCCCGATCCAGTACCAATGCGCCGCGAGAATGCCATACTTGTAGGCGTTGCCCGCCCAGCCCATCAGTTCGAGCGATCCCAGATTCGCCGACAAGAAAGCCAGGCCCGCTACCCAGGCGGTCATTTCGCGTCCGGCCATGAAGAAGTCTTCTCCGGTGTTGGCCTGTTCCTTCAGGTACATGCCAATCGCCAGCACCAGCGCGAAGTAGAAAACAATAATGACGAGGTCGACCGCTGACAAATGTACGAGCGTGGAGGAGGAAGCCAACACCAGGAAAGCGGGAATCATTGCGTTTTGACCTGTCCGTAATAGGCGTTGCGGCCGTGCTTGCGCAGGAAGTGCTTATCGTGCAATTCGCGCGCCAGCGGCCGGGTTTCAGCATGAACTGCCAGCGTGTGGCACGCCATGCGCGCCACATATTCCAGAATGACTGCGTTGTGGGCAGCTTCGGCCGCGCTCGGGCCCCAGCAGAACGGAGCGTGTCCGGCCACCAGCACCGCCGGGATCGCATCGGGATCGAGATGGGCAAATCTGCGGCAGATCGCGACCCCCGTTTCCTGCTCATAGTCGCCGGCAATCGCCGCCGCCGACAATCGCTCCGTGACCGGAACCGGACCGTGAAAATAGTCCGCATGGGTTGTGCCGAAACAAGGAATCGGTTGCTCCGCCTGCGCCCACGCGGTGGCAAATTCGGAGTGGGTATGGGCCACGCCGCCAATGTTTGGGAAATGCTTGTAGAGCTCCAGATGCGTAGCCAGATCGGACGAGGGGCGGAGAGTTCCCTCCACGATTTTTCCCGCGAGATCGGAAATCACGATCTGCGCCGGCGTCAGTTCCTCGTAGGGAACACCGCTGGGCTTGATGGCTACCAGTCCCTCATTGCGATCCATTCCGCTGGCATTGCCGAAGGTATACAGAACCAGCCCCCGCCGCACCAGTTCGAGGTTGGCTTCGAGGACCTGTTCGCGCAGCGTTTTCAGCAGCATGGAGCGGTCACCATCTGGGAAGCGAAAATCCAGCCCGAAAAGGCTTCCGGTAAACGTTTACAATAACTGCTCATTTAACCGGAGCGGGCCGGGTTTGTCAAAGTCTCAACCCAGTCGGTAGGGGTTCGCTGTGAAACTGAAACACTACCCCGATTCTTCCACAACCTTCTCGACGCCGATGGTCATTCGTCACAGACCCGGCTGCGGCCGATGTGGACAATTCCAGTCGTGACCGCGGATGCCCTAACCCGCACCTTGCAGGAGTTTCTCGCGGAATCCTCGGGCGCGGTGGTGCTGGAAGAGGGCGCCGTGGCTTTCGATTTGGAGCGGGCCAGGTACTCGATTTCGGGCGAGTACAACAAGTGCCTGCTGCATTTGTGGTCGGCGGAACGGAACACGGTGCGGCGGGTGCTCGACGCCGAGGTGAAGAACGGGACGCTGCGGCTGGCGGTGCAGCGGCTGGGGCAGGCGCGTCCGACGAAGCTGGAAATCTGCCGCGAGCGCGACCGGCGGTCGCCGTCGGCCAAGAAAGCGGCGCGGGCGAGCTACGAGCAACGGCTGAGGCGCGTGCTGGAGCGGCACTTTCCCGGATTCGTGATCTCGCGGCTCACCAGCAGCGTTGACCTGGAGAAGTCGTTTGGCCCCATTTATACGCGGGGTCTGCTGCGCCGGGGACAGTCAGTCTACGCGCTGTTAGGGGTGAACGAGAAAGAAACGCAAGCATCCATTGATGCGGCGCTGACCTTCGGGATCTTGTGGCTGGATGTTTGCCGACAAAATCCAACGTCATATCACTCATCGGGAAGTGCGTATGTCGAAGGGCTGCACTTGTTTGTGCCGCAAGGCAGTTCGGCGCTGGTGCGCGAGCGCATGGCCAATCTCAACCGGGCCGCAGCCAAATGGGGTTTGGTCGAGTTCGATGAGCGCCACGATGCGCTGGTCGAAATAGACTGCTCGGATCGCGGCAACGTGGCTACACGGCTGGTGTACGCGACCAACCAAGCCGCAGCGCTCGAAAGATTCGCCGAGTCGATCGCGAGAATCCGGGCAATCTTGCCCAACTGCGAAGTGGTGGTGCTCTCGGCGGCCGAGATTGCGTTTCGCCGGCGGGGGCTCGAGTTTGCCCGGGCGCGCATGGGAGCCGAGGCGGTCACCTTCCGCAGCAGGCAGGAAATCGTGTTTGGCGTGGGCGCGGAGGAGCGGGTTCTCGAGGACCGCAATTGGGCGTTCTTTGTGGAGTTGCTGGCGGCGCTGCGCGACACGCGGCACCCGTACGGCCCGCGGCAGCACCCGCTGTTCCGCATGCATCCCGAGCGCTGGCCGGAGTCGCTGGTAGTCAACGACGTGAGCGTGGTGGAGGAGCGGCTGGAATCTCAGGTGCTGTACTCGCAGGTGCCGGCGTTCTCAGCGGCGGACCGCGCCATGATTGACGTTCTGACCATCACGCGAGATGGCCGGCTGGCCGTGGTCGAACTCAAAGCCGACGAAGATATCCACCTGCCGCTGCAGGGGCTGGATTACTGGTCGCGCGTGGCATGGCACCATGCCCGCGGAGAATTTCCCCGCTTCGGATATTTTTCGCAACGCGAATTATCGGCAGAGCCGCCGCTGCTCTTTCTGCTGGCCCCGGCGTTGCATGTGCATCCCGCGACCGACGTGTTGTTGCGCTACATCGCACCCGAGATCAAGTGGGAATTCGTAGGGATAGACGAGCGCTGGCGGGAAGGCGTGAAGGTGGTGTTTCGAAAGAGAGCAGGAGTACGAACGGAGTTTCGCTTGCCGGTGGCAAATTGAGGGCGGTGCCCTGGAAAGTCTCTAACCACGGGTGACACAAGGGGCAGAGAAAATCCCACCCTTCGACTCCGCCACGGCCGGACTTCGCCCGGCTGGACAGCCGAGGGCGGCTGTCCCCACATAAGTCAGTCTCACATCCTGTCTACTTAAGCCAGTCTCACATCCCCTTTACTGGTGTTGCGGGGTATATGCGGCTGGGGCTGGGGCTAATTTGTCATCGGTACCAATGGCCTCGCCCGAGAGAATCAGCTCCACCCGGCGGTTCTGCTGCCGGCCTTCCGGAGTATCGTTCGAGGCGATGGGCTCGGTTTTGCCGAAGCCGCGGGCCACGATCGAGCCGGCCTGAATTCCCTGCTGCACGAAATAGTCTCGCACCGATTCGGCGCGGCGCTCGGAGAGATTCTGATTGTATTCGTCGCCGCCCACGCTGTCGGTGTGTCCTTCGACCGCCAGATGCAGGCTGGGATAGGCAAGCACGATGCCGGAGACCTTGGCCAGGCGCTCACGCGCGCCCGGCAGCAGTTCATAGCTGCCGCTGCGGAACAGAACGTCGGACATATTGGTGATGAGTCCGCGGGCGGAATCGCGCGTCGCCAGAACCTGGTTGAGTTGCTGCAGGAGGCGGGCGCGCAGCTCCGCTTTTTCCTGTTCGGCTTGCTGGCGAAGATTTTCGGATTGCGCTGCCGCAGCTTTGGCCTTTTCGGTCTCGGCAGCGAGGGCTTGCTGTTGAGCCACAGCTTCGGCTTTGGCCTTCTCCGCCTCGTCTTTCTGGCGCGCGGCTTCCTGCGCGGCAGCCTGGGCCTCCTGCTTCATGCGCTCAGCTTCGGCCTTGGCTTGTTCAGCTTGTGCACGCGCTTGTTCGGCCTGAGCGCGGGCGGCTTCGGCATCGGCGCGGCGCTTGGCTTCAGCGTCAGCGTCCGCGCGGGCCTTGGCTTCGCGGGCGGCAGCGGCCGCCTGAGCTTCCTCTTCCGCCTTTTGCTTCACCGCCATGACGCGAGCTTCTTCGGCGGTCTCCGTGGCTTCCTTGGCGGCGGCTTCCACGGCGGCTCGGTTCTGCTTCTGGCGGTAGAGATCCTCGGCGTGCATCAACTGCTGGCCGGCCTTGGAAAGGATCGAAGCGGCATATTTGTCTGCCGCGGCGATGTGCGCGATGCGGACCGCGTTGCGCGCTTCAAACAACTCCAGCGGCGTTTTCGAGTCGATGCCGAAAATTGCTCCCTCGATATGCGCGTTGGTCGAACTGTAAGTACCACGCGTCACCAGTTCATACCTGGCGTCGATGTTTTCGGTCGCCGCTCCGCTGATGGAGACGCTCTCCATCACCACCATGTTCCCGGGCTGGGTGACGGCGAAGTACGGCTCGGCGGTCACGATCATGCCGAAAGTCTGAAGATCGGTGAAAGCTTTGACCTGGGCGCTGCCGCGGTGGTCGAGATAAACCTCGCCCAGGTTCACCGGGCGTCCCTGGGGCGAAACCGCCCACAAAACGTACGTCAGATATTCGAGGCCGAATTTGGTGGCGTCTTCCACACCTTGAAACTTGGCGTCGATTTCAAAGTTGATCTTCTTACCGTCGACCTTGGCTTCGCCCGAGGCACCCTGCAGCAGATCAGTTCCGCGAAAATCGACCTTGGTCGATCCGCCCTGCAGGCGGTAGTGCATTGCCTTGGTCGTGCGCGACACGGTGGCTACTGGCATCGCCGCGGAGGACGTTGCCGTTGTGGTCGCAGGAGCGGTCTGCGTTTGCCCCGCCGCAAGTGCGGCGGCGGCGAAGACGATGATGGCCAGAGACAGTTTTCTCACGACGCTTCTCGATCCGGGGGAGAACTTAGAGATTCTTAACCATCTATATGTTGCGGGATACGAACGCGAATGAAAAGTTCAGGAAGGGATGGGCCTTTGGTAACCGGGGGAAAACAAGCGCTCCAGCCGCGGCGATGGCGATAGGTACGACAGGCAGCGAGTCCGTTTCTTGTCTGGACTCGGGCCGCTCCCGCCAAGCTACCTGGGCTGAAAGTGAAGTTCTACGAGTTCTTTAGTTTCGTGCGCTGCCGGCACCCACTTCCAGTGCAAAACAGCATCCTGCGCAGCCTTGACCAGAACCGGATTCCCGCCGAGAACCTCGATTGTTTTCGCCGCGCCATCAGGCGTGACCGTTACGCGCATCTTGACAACGCCCGCCAGGTGCATTCTGCCCGCCAACTCGGGATAGACAGGCACGATGCGCGTCGTAACCGCGCGAGCGCCGCCCTCCGCCTGCTCTTGCGCGAGACACGGCCACACACAGATCGCCAGGATGGCGACTGCTAAATAACGACGCATGGACTGAACCCTGGCAGAAGTGTAGCGGCGTTCCCTGCGATAGAGGAAATGACGAAAGTCACGCGACCAGTCGGCTGCGGTCGGGGCCGGCCTCACGGCTGTTCGCGCACAGCGCCACGCCAGACGGCATCACTTCGCGGTGAAATCTGCGAACGATGCGGTTTTGCCGATGTAAATCCGCAAAGTGCAGCGGGCGCCCACGTGGGCAAACGCTACTTCGAGCGCGTCACTGGACTGGGCGACCTGGTCAGTCTCCATGGTCGTGCGCGCAATGTCCTGCTTCTCATCGTAGGCCGCGCCCGGCGTGACATTCTTGTTGACCACCAGCGTCCAGTGATCGCGCGCGGGAATGGGATAGACCGTGTAGGCGCCGATGGGAATCGTGGAGCTGCCGAGCATGAGCTGCGCCTCGGTGAATAAAGTCATCGGAGTGCCGCCGGGACTCCATGGCTTACCGTTAGCGACCTTCTCTTTGGCGGTCACTGGGTTGTAGCGGATATACACCTGGCGTCCGTCTTCCAGATTGCAGCTGGTTGTGGAACCTGGAGGATTACCCGCTTGCGCTGAAAGCCAGGGGACCCACAATAACGATATGAGTAGCGATATGAGCACAGCTCTCCAGACAATAGGGGCAGACATAGTTGGAAAGCCTCCGCGCAAAAGTGTAGCTCCGGAAGGGGTGGCAGGGGAAGCGATTTGGTGGCCGGCCTTGATTCGGGCCCGGCACGGTCCCGTTCGGTGCTGGTCTTCGGTGACGTTTCCGAGCGACCGGGTGGTTGTTACCGTCACTGGTACCAGTGCGTCCGGTACCGAGCTGGGACCAATCAAGCGAGGCTAACCAATGGGGAAGACTAGGCTCAGAATTCTTTATGGCGAAGGCAATGATGAAACTCTGCAGGCGCAGGCCGCAGGAATCGAGAAGGCCGGGCACACGGTGCAGCAGGCCGTGGGACGGAAAGGCGTGGAGGAGGCAATCAGGAAGTGCGCGTTCGACCTCGTCATCCTGGGGGCCACGCTCACCCGGAATGATCGGCATCATCTTCCCTATATGGTGAAGAAGGCCAGCGCCGAGACCAGCGTGCTGGTGATGCATGCCGATGGCAGCCGGCATCCCTATGTGGACGCATGCACCGATACCGGCGCGAGCTTGGAGACAGTGCTGACCCGCATCGAAGGCATGAAGATCGCTGGGATGATGCCGGCAGCGGCAGCGGCGGGGGCAGGAAAGTAGCCTAGTTGCCGGTTGTCAGTTGCCAACTGTCAGTTACCAGTTCCCAGTTCAAGGGCGGCCTCAGCGGCCGCCCTTCTTGTTTTGACGGGCTTGTTCTGACGGACCGGGAACCAACAGAGATACGAATCAGGACTTGCACCCGTGGAATTGCCAGCGGTTTTTTCTATATCCGTCTTGCCCAACGCGGCCCCTTCGCAGCGCGAAGTGGAGTCCAAGCCGGGGAGACGACTTGTCCCGGACATTCACCCCTCAAGTCGCGTCCTTCACGGGCAGGTGAGTTTGGCGTAACCACTGACGAAGCAACCGGTTCCGCAGGGCCCGATCGCGAGGCAGTTTGTCATATCGGAAGCGAACACGCTGTATTCGCCGGAGGCACCCGCCCCGCACTGAGCCAATCCGCTGTTGGTGATCGAGACCGCGCTCGTTGGGTTGTTCTGCTGACAGACCCCCCAAACCTGCGCTTTCAGTAGCGCAGGCGACGGCGCCGTCTGGAAGGTTCCGATGGCAACGAACTGTACTTCACCGTCAGGAAAGTCCTTCGCGTCCGCCGCCGCGGGGCACACGATGATGGACTGCGGCACGCTGGAGCTCGTGACTGGTGGAACCGTACGGCAGGGCAGAGAAACATGCGACACCGGGGAACCGCAGGCCAGCATGATTGCAGCAGCGAGAACAAGTAGGAAGCAGGAAAACGGGAGGCCGTAACTTTTCATGGCAGTGACCTCCTGCCGGTTAGGAATCCAGGCGAGAGCAGCCGGGTTGCCTACCTGATCATTATATTGCGGCTTCCGGCCTGCAGCTATGGAATCGTTCGCGGGGCGGGCATGCCGGCCGACTTGTAGTCCTTGGGAAAGACGACCAGGCAGCGGCGCATGCCCTCGCCCTGGCTTTCGGTCCGCAGGTCGGCCTCATCGCGCAAGGCGAGGTGCACAATGCGGCGCTCGCGCGACGACATCGGACTGAACTCATACGGTGTTCCCGTTTTGCGCACTTTCTCCGCCGCCACGGCAGCGGCGGCGCGTAGTTCCTGGATACGCATGGAGCGATGATTCTGGCAGTCGAAGCAAACCTTCTCGTGCTCGCCCGAAGGCAGGCGGAGCATTTCCAGCGCCAGCAGTTCGAGCGCCCGCAGCAGTTCTCCTCCCCGGTCGAGCAGCAGCGCGGAGTCGGGGCCGGCAAGATCCACCAGAATTTCCGGTCTCTCCCAGTCGCGATTCTCCGGAACAGGCGGGTCCACCACGATGCGGTATTTCAGCCGGAGTCCGCCGTGCGTGACCACGGCCTGAAGAAATGTGTTGATCTTGTTGGCGGCAGCGATTTTGTCGGGAATCGGCATGAGTTCAGCTCTCAGCTATCAGCCGTCAGCTTTCAGCCTGGGCTGATGTTCGGTTGGGGTCGTTGCTCCCTTTCGAAAAATTGTAGGTCGTTCGCAAAACTTCTTCAGGCGCACACGCCGGTGTATGAGATCCAGGCTGAGAGCTGATTGCTCACAGCTGAGAGCTCACTTGTCCTTCTCCTTCTTGCGCGCGCGCTTCTCCATGAGTTCGCGCATCTCGCGGCCGAGCTTGGTGCGGTTCATCACCGATTGCTGGGCGATCGAAATCAGATTGCTCTCCGCGTAATACAAGTTCAAGCCCGCGGGCAGGCGGAAGAAAATGAAACCCATGAAGAGGGGCATCATCACGGTCATCATTCTCTCCTGTGCCGGATCCATGCCCGCTTGCGGCGTCATCTTCTGCACCAGCAGCATACTGACCACCATGAGCACCGGCAGCACAAAGGGGAACGGTTCTGCCGCCGACAAGTCATGGATCCAGAGCCAGTGGGCGTGACGCAGGTCGAGCGCGGCTCCCAGCATGCGGTAGTAGGCGATGAGAAACGGCAGCTGGATCAGCATGGGCAGGCAGCCGCCCGCTGGATTGACGCCTTCTTTCTTGTAGAGAGCCCCAATCTCTTCGTTCATCGCGGCCTTGCGCGGATCGCGCAGGCTGTACTTCTTGTACTTTTCCTGGATCGCCTTGATCTGGGGCGCAACCCGCTGCATCTTCAGCATGGACTTCATCTGCGTGATGCGCAGCGGCAGGAGAGCGATGGTGATGATAAACGTCTGAAATACGATGGCCCAACCCCAGTTGGCGACGACGTGCCGGTACGTCCACTTCAGCCACAAGAAAAGCGGCTTGGCGATTATGCCCCACCAACCAAAATCGATCAGGCCGTTGAGATCGTTGTCGGCGCCCGATACTCCGGGAACCGGAATTTTCTCGAGCACCTCCAGCTCTTTCGGCCCGACGAACACGCGCTCGGAGGTGGGACCGTGCAAGTTGCCCACCGCAGCCCCGAGCACGTTTACATTTATCGTTTCTTTGGAGTCCGCTTTCTCGGGATCCCGTGGGACCGGCATCAGACTGTGCAGCGTCACCATCGTGGCCGCGGCCGGATCGTCAGGAATGAACACCGCAGCGAAATATTGATCCGTCGGGCCGGCCCAGTGGAAGGGTCCCGGCACGGTAGCGCCGCCCACCACCTGCGCGCATTTCGAGAACAGCGAAAATCCGCATCGCGCGGGCACGCGCTGGATGTTCTTGTTGTACTGGTAGTCGACGAGACCCGCGGCGTAAAACGCGGGCGTGGTCTGATCGCCGAATCCCGAAGGCCATGCCGGGAACGCAGCCACGGGACTGCCTTTGTACGTCACCGCGGTTTCAACGTTGACAACATAGCTGTGGTCAAAACCGAAGGTCTTGCGGACAACGAGGTCCTGGTCGGCGTATTCGAAGGTGATGGTGGCCGGAGCGGTGAGCTTGCCTTCCTGCGCAATCACGTACAGCGCGGAGCTGAGTTTGCTGCGCAGGGATTCGTCATAAGTCCAGAGCGAAAGCGGGTAGCCGTATTGCGCTGCAGCCTTGGCATTGACCAAATCCTGCGGCTGGCCGGTTTCGTTATCGAACTTTTTCAGCAACCAGGATTTGACCTGCGCGCCGCGGTTGGTAAACGTGATGCGGTAGAGATCGTTCTCAATAACGGTTTCGGTTTCGCTCGCCGCTTGCTTCGTAACCGTGGGCGCAGGGACTGGTGCGACAGTTGCGGGTGCGGCCGCAGCCGTGGACGCGGGCTGCTGTGGCGTGCTCTGGGCTTGCTGCGGCTGGGCTGGCGGCTGAGGCATGAACTTTTTCAGCAACGGCTGGAACGCCAGCATGATCACGAACATCACGAGAAAAATGAGAAGGAAGCGGCGCTCGTTTCCGGGTTCGAGTTGCGGATTTCGATATTCGGCCAAAGTTAGAGTTCCTCAATCGCGCCGTGATATGAAGCGGGCGTGGTGGATTGCCCCTCGCTCGAACCATCCCCGCGCTTCACCACCGGGTCATACCCGCCGCGGACAAAAGGATGGCAGCGCAGAAGGCGGGCCAATGCCATCACGCCTCCGCGCAGCACGCCATAACGCTCTACCGCTTCCATCGCGTACTCCGAGCAGGTGGGAACGTAGCGGCACGCCGGTGGGAGCACGGGCGATACGCACCACTTATAGGCTCGCAAAATTCCGAGCACGACGAGTTGGGCGAAGCGACGCATTTTTGCGCTTTCAGGCTTTCGGCTTCCCGTCTCTGGAACCCCCATCTTCCGGCGCATCCGTTGACTTCTGCTGCTTTCCTTTCAGCTTCTCTTCTATCACTACGAAGGCGCGGCGCACTTCGTTCACCACCGCTTCGAAGTCGGCGGTCAGCAACGACTTCCTGGGATTAATCACTACATCGACGCACGTGCCCGCGAGTGGCCGAGCCAGCCGCACGGCTTCGCGCAGGCGGCGCTTGATGCGGTTGCGTTGAACCGCGCCGCCCAGGGCGCGCCCCACCGTGAATCCGATGCGCAGGCCCGGCGTCAGGCGGTTCTGCGTCTGGCTTGCCGTCGCCTCCTGCCGCGCCAGGTAGAACGCGGTCAGGGAAGCGGAAAAGTGCCTCCGCCCCAGCTTGTACACGCGCTCGAAATCCGCATGGCGCAACAGGCGCATGCTGCGGGGAAAGCCCGCCCGGCTGGCTGGCGGCCTGACACCCCGATCCCGTTCTTCCCCAGGTACGCCGGCAGTCACGGTGTTGATCAATTTCAGACAGCTTCACGCTGCACGCGGACCACTCGCTCCGCGTCAGGCAACATTATTCGCGGAAACCTGGTTTTACCGAGACCCGTTTGCGCCCCTTGGCGCGGCGGCGGGACAAAACCTTCTGGCCGCCCTGGGTCTTCATGCGCGTGCGAAACCCATGCTTCTTGGATCGCTTGCGCCGGTTCGGTTGGAATGTACGCTTGGGCATGAAAAGTAGCTGCTCCTGACTGGTTCGAGCCTCTCAAGACAAACTATGAGTATAAATCACCAGCGGCGTGAGCGCCAAACACGCAGGCGCAATCCATCCTGCCTTCGGCGCTAGCAACTTCCGCTCACCGATTGTCCGCATACTGTCCCGGTTACGGTGCAGCCGGTCAGGGAAGTTGAAATCAGCATCAGCGATACTTTGATCGTGCAGCTTCCTGACGGATTGGGTCCGTACGAGATCTCTCCGGCTTCCGTAGCCGTCACCGGAAACTGCACCTCGCTCCCCGTGAAGTTGATCTCGGTCGCCACCGTGACATTCGGATCTCCGTTAATCGTCAGGTTGGAAACCGAGCAATTGGTCGGAGTGATCGTGAGTGTTGTGCTGTCCGATCCATCCCCGGAATTGTTCAGGGTGAAGTCGAAAGCACCCGAGACGCCGATGGTTCCTCCACCGGGGCATGCTCCGCTATAGGCCACCGGTATATTGCAACTCGTCCCACTCGCGCTGGTCACGCAGCCAGACGACTGGTCGGGATGAATGTCGCCCACGACAGCCGACAGATTCTGCTGCGCGCTGCGCTCGACACTCGCGCCCCCCGACGCGGCACTCGACAGAGCGCTCTCGACCGCCGTCACAAACTCATGCGACATTGCCTGGGCCTGGGCCTGCGATATGTTGTTGCTGCTGGAACTACTGCCGCACCCTCCGCACCATGCCAACAGCAATGTGATCGCCACCGCCCAGCATAAAGCCTCCAACTTTTTCGTCCGCATCATGGCAACCTCCCTGGACCACGAAGACCACGAATAATTATCGTATACCGGAAGCTCATCCGGCCGTTCAACCCGTCCACAATGCTTGCGCGATCCTTTGCACCGTCTGCGCGGCAGTTACCAGTGCGGCACTTGACAGCAGCGTCGGAACGAGCGCTGAATATGGCGTTCGCGGAAAAATTCCAGCCGAAGATTTCCACACAACAAAAAAAATTGTGCTAGTATGCCGATCTGGTCCTGCTTTTGAGAAAATTTTCTGTTTTGTTTGCACCGGCGCAACGTAAACAACATTCCGCAGTAAACTGACGGAAGCGACTTCGTAAAGCGGCGTTTTTTTAAGAACAGGCGCTCTCAAACCAGCCGCCGGGGCGCCACGGCGAGCATTTAAACTATGTCAGTTCCGAGCACAACTCTTTCCCCTAATCCGTGGGCGCGCATTCTGGATGCGTTGGAAAAGAAGATCAACCGCCACTCCTACGACACCTGGCTGAAACCCACCCGTTACAGCCACACCAGCGGAGGAGTTTTGTTCGTGCGGGTTCCAACGGTTGAGTTCCGCCACGCCGGCGACAAGTACGCCGACTTGATCCAGGAAGCCATCGACAATCTGGGCCTGGGCTTCAACGATGTGAAGTTTGTGACCCCGGAGGACGATCCGGCGGCAACCGCAGTGCGGCACGATGGCGGACTTTCCGCCGCTGCCCCCACCGCCGGCCCGTCGCAAAGCCGCTTTGACTGGGATGGCGCCGCCCAGCTCAACCCTCGCTACACCTTCGACGCCTTTGTGATTGGCAGCGGCAACCAGTTTGCTCATGCTGCCTGCCAGGCGGTTGCGGAACGTCCGTCCAAGGCCTACAACCCGCTCTTCCTCTACGGCGGCGTGGGCATGGGCAAGACGCACCTGATGCAGGCCATTGGGCACGAGATCAAACGGCGCATGCCGCAGGCCGCCATCTGCTACGTATCGAGCGAGAAGTTCACCAACGACATGATCAACTCGCTGCGCTACGACAAGATGACCAGCTTCCGCGACAAGTTCCGCAATGTCGACGTGCTGCTCATTGATGACATTCAGTTCCTCGCCGGCAAAGAGCGCACGCAGGAAGAGTTCTTTCATACCTTCAACGCGCTGCACGAGTCCATGAAACAGATCGTGATCGCCAGCGACCGCTCACCCAAGGAATTGGCCGAGATCGAAGATCGGCTGCGCAGCCGCTTCGAGTGGGGACTGATTGCTGATATTCAGCCGCCCGATCTCGAGACCAAAGTCGCCATCCTGCAGAAAAAAGCGGAGCAGGAGAAAGTCACTCTGCCCACCGATGTAGCGCTCTACGTTGCGTCCAACATCCGCTCGAACGTCCGGGAACTGGAAGGGGCGCTGATTCGCCTGGTTGCCCACTCGTCGCTGATCGGCGCCGAGATCACGCTCCCCTATGCGCAGCAGGTTCTGAAGAACTTCATTGATTCGCAGGCCCGCAAAGTCACCATCGAGTCCATTCAGAAGATGGTTGCCGAGCAGTTCGGCCTGCGGCTAGTCGAGATCAAGGCCAAGAACAATTCGCGGGCGATTGTGTATCCCCGCCAGATTGCCATGTATCTTGCCAAGCATCTGACGGAGGCGTCACTCCCGGAAATCGGACGTCAATTTGGCGGTAAGCATCACACCACTGTGCTGCACTCGGTCGAGAAGATCGAGGAGGCCCGCAAGAACGACAAGGATTTGAACAGGCTGGTCAACAAATTGACCGAGCAATTAGGCGGATAGAATCAGGCGCCACGCAACTTTTCCACCGAACCGCCCGTTCTTTCTTGCACAGCCCATGTGAACCAGATGTGGGAGTTGTGCAAGGAACGGTGAAAATCAGGTGGCCGGAAAGATTATAGTTGCTGCTCCAAAGCGCACGTGGCTGATTTCGAACATCAGGGCCTAAGCAGAAACCCCATGAAACACGATTGTTAGCCCGGTTTTCCACTTCTGCAGAGGCCCTACTGTTACTGCTGGTTTTATAGGTTTTGATTTTGATATAAGAGTAAGAACCGAAGTAGCAGGAAGTTGCAGGGGAGATGGAGTCTATGCCGGTGGAAGCCGCTGTTGCCACGGGGACAATGGAAATCACGGTCAGCAAGTTTGAACTGCTGCGGGAATTGACTGCGACGCAGGGAGTAGTTGAGCGCAAGACGACGATTCCAATCCTTTCCAACTATCTATTTGAGGCAAGTGGCGATCGGCTGTCGCTGACTGCCACCGATCTTGATCTCAGCCTGCGCACCTCGTGTAACGCTAAAGTCAAGAAAGAAGGATCGTGCACCGTTCCGGCCCGGAAACTTCACGACTACGTAAAACTGCTCCCTGATGCCGATATCACCATTAAGCTGCTGGAAAATCACTGGGTCAGCATTCGCTGTGGCCGCTCCAACACGAAGATGGTGGGGATGGCCAAATCCAACTTCCCCAGCCTGCCCGCATTTCCCAGTGCAGGAGTAGTGATCATACCGGCGCAGGTGCTGCGTGGGCTGATTGCGCGCACGGGATTCGCGATTTCCAGCGAGGAATCACGCTATACGCTGAACGGCGCGCTGATGCTGTTGAAGCCTGAATCCATCACCATGGTCGCAACCGATGGCCATCGCCTGGCCCATTGCGAGCGCAGCGGCGGCAAGTTTGAGGGCGTCTCGGGCGAGATGAAAACGCTGGTGCCGAAGAAGGCAATGGACGAACTGAAGTCGCTGCTCGACTCTACCGATTCCGAGACCGTAGAGTTCGCCAAGGACGAATCTACTCTGTTCTTCCGCATCGGATCGCGCCTGCTGACTTCACGGCAGCTCACCGGCCAATTCCCCAATTATGAAGCCGTCTTGCCCAAAGACAACACCAAGATCGTGCCCCTGAACGCCGATGAGTTGAATGCCGCCATTCTGCGCGTGGCCCAATTCGCCGATGAGCGCTCCCGCGCCGTTCGCCTGCGTCTGGAAAAAGGTGAGGTAAAGATTTCGGCGTCATCGACCGAAGCCGGCGAGTCGGAAGATACGCTCGAAGCGGCGTACACCGGCGAACCGCTCACCATCGGCTTCAATGCCCAATACCTGGTGGAGTTCCTCAAGGCCGCCGGCACCGCCGAAGTGCGGCTGGAGTTGAAGGATTCGCAGTCCGCCGGCCAGCTCCGCCCCGCCGAGGGCGATGACTACAAGTACCGCTACATCGTGATGCCGATGCGGATCTGAGGCTACCCCGCCCCTCGCCAAATTTCCTCTGGCCGTCTCGCCTGCGAGCGAGTACACTGCCCTGTTTCGACAATTCTTCAACGGAGGTGGGCTATTATGACGCCCCGTTTTCTGGCAGTCTTCATCGTTCTGGCAATACTCATCGGATGTTCGAGCTCAACCAACCAACCCACCAGCAGTAACCCTGAGGGAGCGGCGGCATCGCAACCGGCAGTCAAGCAACCGACCCTTTACACGGCCAAGGACTGCTTCAGCAGCATGGTGAACCTGGCGCAGCGCTGGGATCCCGGCGCCATGCCCTTTCACATGGAATCGGAATTCAACACCGAGACCACCGGTCAGGATGGAAAGGCTACGGTCTGGCGCGGGTTCTTTGCCTCACGCACCCGCGGGACGATGAAGATTTTCGTTTGCTCCGGCAGTTACCTGCCCTCGTCTCCGGCCCGCGGCTTCACTGATAGTCCGGAGACGCCCTATGCTCCGAACATTCCCGCGCTCATGTTCGACCCATCGTATCTTCTCACGGACTCGGACAAGGCCTTCACCGCAACCCTCGACCACGGCGGCTCAGCCCTGATCAAGAAAGACCCGAAGCAGCCCGTGATTTATTCCCTCGACTGGGAGCCGAAGAAGAAACAACTCCAGTGGTTGGTGATCTACGGTAAGACCGGAGCCGACCGGCAGGGTTTAGCTGTGGTCGACGCCAGGACCGGGGCATTCATCGGCGCTAAGTAGCCTTTAGACCGAAGACCGATTGGACGGCCGCGCCACACCGTGTTCTCAGCGCGACGGCTGAGGTCACGCCAGGCCTTGCAGGGCTTGACCTCCGAACCCTGCTGCCTTACATTACCGTCCATTCGGTTTCGAAGGAGTGTCGTTATGCTCGACGGTTTTAAGAAATTCATCCTGCGCGGAAATGTGGTGGATATGGCGGTGGGCGTGGTGATTGGCGCCGCATTTGGCGGCGTGGTCACGGCCCTGACCAAAGACTTGCTGACGCCGCTGATCGCAGCAATAGTGGGCAAGCCAGATTTCTCTGCCATCCACTTCACCATTAACGGGAGCCTGTTTCCCGTGGGCGACTTCATCAATACCTGCGTCTCGTTTCTGCTCATCGCTGCTGCCATCTATTTCTTTGTGGTGACGCCCGTCAACGCGCTGGTGGCGCGCATGCGCAAGGATCCGGCCCCGGCCGACCCGACCACCAAGAAGTGCACCGAGTGCCTGAGCGAGATTCCCATTGACGCGCGCCGCTGCGCGCACTGCGCCCAGCCCCAGGTTGGCAAGGCGGCCTAGATGAGCACGAAGCGACGATTGAAGCGGACTGTTCTGAGTGCGGCGTTATGGTTTGGTGCCTTAGGCTCGTGCGTGAGTGCGCTGGCTCAAGACTCTGCCAAACCGCCGGAGAGTCCGGCGTCCCAATCGGCCGAAGCGACTGCTCCCGCTAGGGTACAGCTCTCCCAGAAGGAGATGAGGAAACTCTTCGTCAAGAGAGTGAAGCCCGAGTATCCGCCATTGGCAGAGCAGGCGCGGATCGTTGGCAGGTGCATGGTGCGGATTGTCATCGGGGCTGACGGGAATGTCCGCAGTGTAGCGCTGGTCTACGGGCATCCCATCCTGGCGCCCGCGGCAGTTCGAGCGGCGCAAGAGTCGAAGTACCGGCCCTACCTGGTGAATGGTCAACCGGTCGAGGCAGAAGGCGAAGTGGAATATCACATTCCGTATTAGCGGGACACAAGGGCTGTTGGGGTTGCTAAGATGATGGAATGCATCGTGGCCGTCTGCTGTATTACTGCATCTTCCTCGTGATAGTACTCGCTGCGGTGGCTGTTCCGCATCGAATGCTAGCGCAGTCCTCCTCTACATCATCATCCGCAAAACACGCCACGAAACCAACTGCACCGAATGGATCAGGGATAGACCCCGGCTCGCTTAGCAATGGCGTCTACCGCAACAAGACTCTGGGCTTCACCTGCAAGATTCCCGACGGCTGGGTTCTGCGCACCGATGAAATGAACGCCCCGGATGAGAGCTCAGCTCAGCCGCCGGCCGCCGACAAAACCAGCAACGAATCCCAACCCCCGGCAATACCGAAGAACCCGCAGGCTCCCCCTACTCGTGCCCAAAGCGCACGTGTGCTGCTGGCGGCCTTTTCCCGGCCGCCGCAGGTGCGCAGCCAGGAGGTAAATGCCTCCATCGTGATCGCCGCCGAGCCGGTGGCGACCTATCCCGGCCTGACCGATGCCCTGCAGTATCTCGGCCTTCTGACCGAGGTGGCTCAGGCGCAAGGCTTCACCATGGATGAAGACCCGTACGAAATCGCCATCGGAACCAAGAAGCTGGTGCGCGGCGACTCTCACAAGGACGTGGGAACGCGGGTCATGCGCCAGTCCACGCTGGCCATGCTGCAGCACGGCTATGCCGTCTCGTTCACGGTAATTGCAGGCACGGACGACGACCTCGAGGAGTTGATCGACGGCCTGGATTTCGCGACCAGCAAGAAGTGAATGGGCTACGGATTCTCACGGACGAATAGGGGCCGTGTCGAGGCGGTGTGGGTGCCCCATCCTAACCGCGCTCTTTGCGGTTAGGGTGGGGACGGTCGAGTTTCACGAAGGAATCACTCCAGCGGCTCGGGATGCAGGCTCAGGTCTTTTTCGCCGGCGGCCTTTTTCTCCGCGTACTTCTCCATCCAGGCTTCCCAGCTCCTGCCCGCGGCGGTATCGCGTCCAGTGAAAGCCAAGCCGCCGATATCGGCGTAGGAAATCGATACCTTTTCATTCGAATTCCTGGGATAGAGCCGGACCACGGAATCCTTCAGCGTGGCCGCTGAGCAGCGGTCGAACAGGTAGCCTTCGATCTTCGATCCGTCTTTGCGCGTGATGGTCACATCGCCGCGATAGTCGAAGGCTTTTTCGAGCGCCAAGCGAAGTTCTTCCTCGTTAGCCAGCGGAGGAATCCAGCCCTCCAGTTGTTCGCGCTCAGCGCCGGGAGCGACCTCCAGCGAGTCAGGATTGGCCGCATTCGCATGCGGCGGCGTGGCTTGCGGCGAGGCGTGATCGACGTGGCCGGCTTCTTTGCCTGTCATAAAAAACGGGAAGGGCACGACTTCAGTCGTGCCGTAGATCCTCCTCACCAATTCACGGCTTTAGCCGCTGAGGGAAGCGCTGTCATCCTGAGCGAAGTTGCTGTCCGCGGAGCGGGCGGCTACGCAGTGGAAGGACCTCGTGCCCGCAAATGCCATCTGCAGCTTCTCAGGGAATCTCTGCCTCGCGCGCCGCCCCTACGCCCGTGTCTCCTGCAGCGTCTCGCTCGTTGTCGCGATCTGCACCAGCGGATGCACCGCCGTCTGCGGCTCTTCCAGCAGACGCAGCGCTTCGTCATCCCGGTAACCTGAGAACAACGTGGCTTTCACCGTGGCCAGGAATCCGCCCAGCGAACTGAACGTCGCGTTCACCGCTGAAGCCTCATAGCCGCTGTGCACCATGCAATTCGCGCACGCCGGGTTGCCCGACTCCGTTCCGTACCTGCTCCATTCCGTCGTCGCCAGCAACTCCGCAAAAGTCTCGGCGTAGCCGTCCTGCAGCAGGTAGCACGGCTTCTGCCAGCCGAAGACGTTATAGGTCGGCATGCCCCAGGGCGTGCAGGGATACGTCCTCTTGCCCATCAGAAATTCCAGAAACAGCGGCGACAGATTGAACTGCCAGTTCTTCTTCCGGTTCGACAGGATGGCGCGAAACATCCGCCGCGTCCGCGCCCGCCCGAGGAAGTGTTTCTGGTCGGGCGCCTTGTCATAGGAGTAGCCGGGCGAGAGCATCATGCCCTCCACTCCCAGTTCCATCATCTCGTCAAAAAACGCGCGCACCGACTTGGGGTTCGCCCCGTCGAACAGCGTCGTGTTGGTCGTGACTCGGAAACCGCGCCGCAGCGCCTCGCGCATCGCGTCCACTGCAATGTCATATCCCCCTTCGCGGCAGACGGCGAGATCGTGCTCCTCCCTCTGCCCGTCGAGATGCACGCTGAAGGTCAAGTACTTGCTCGGTTGGAACAGATGAATCTTCTCTTTCAGCAGCAGCGCGTTGGTGCACAGATAAATGTACTTCTTGCGCGCGACCAGGCCTGCGATGATCTCCCCGATCTGAGGATGCATCAGCGGCTCGCCGCCCGGGACCGAAACCATGGGCGCGCCGCATTCCTCCACCGCGCGGAAGCATTCTTCCGGGGAAAGATCCTTTTTCAGAATGTGGGCGGGATATTGAATCTTGCCGCATCCGGCGCAGGCCAGATTGCAGCGGAACAAAGGCTCGAGCATCAGCACCAGCGGATACTGCCTGCGCCCCGCGAGCTTCTGGCGAACGACATAGCTCGCCACCGTCCACATTTGTGATACCGGAACTGGCATGAATGTTCTGGAACCCTCATTGATTCTATCAGGGACAGCTCGCCGCCGCCCGACACCGCAGTCTGCGATGCGGTAGACGAAATCGCTTGCAGCGCGGATAATGCTCTCGTTTCTTCTGCATACATAACAACGAGGAGATGCTATGAAACGACGATCCTTTCTGAGATTATCCGGACTGGCAGGACTGGCGGCGGGAATGCCGGCCAAGGGACTGGGCTTGCCCGCGCAGCCTCACGCGAAGACCACCACTCCTGCCCAGGCGGCGAAGCAGCCTGCTTCGCCTGAGACCATTCTGCTGAAAGACTACCGGCCGAAATCCATCTACAAAGTTCCGGTCACCGAGGTTCCAAAAGCCAAATATCCGGTCATTGACATGCACTCTCACCCTTACGCCAAGGCTCCGCAGCAGATCGATGAATGGGTCCGCAACATGGACGAGGTCGGCGTGGAAAAGACGATCATTCTGGCTATGGCCACCGGCAAGGAGTTTGACGAGATTCAGAAGAAGTACGCGAAGTATCCGGAGCGGTTCGAGACCTGGTGCGGACTCGACTTTGCCGGTTTCGACCAAACCGGGTTCGGCCCTGGTGCCGTAAAAGAGCTGGAGCGCTGCAAGCAGGCCGGCGCGCAGGGAGTGGGAGAAATCCACGACAAGGGAAAGGGGCTCAGGTCAGGCAAATCGAGCGCTCCCGGGATGCATCCCGACGATCCGCGGATGGATTCGCTGTGGGCAAAATGCGGAGAACTGGGCATGCCTGTCAGTCTGCACGTGGCAGATCCGATCTGGATGTACCAGAAGATGGACAAGAACAACGACGGTCTGATGAATGCCTACTACTGGCGCCTGGACAATCAGCCCAACATCGTGGACCTGCCGGGACTGATTGAGATTCTCGAACGCACCTTGGCCAGGCACCGGAACACGACGTTTGTAGCCTGCCACTTCGCCAACCTCGACTACGACCTGGGCCATTTGGGCGAGGTTCTGGAACGCAACCCCAACCTGTATGCCGATATTTCCGCGCGCTATGCGGAAACAGCGCCCATTCCGCGCTTCGCCGCGCAGTTCTATGAGAAGCATGCCGACCGTCTTGTCTACGGCACCGACATGGGCTTCGACAAGAAGATGTACGGCATTACCTTTCGAATTCTGGAATCGCTCGATGAGCACTTCTACGAGATCGAACAGTTCTCCTATCACTGGAGCCTGAACGGGCTGGGGCTGAGCGATGCTGTTCTTAAGCAGGTGTATCACGATAACGCGGGGAAGTTGCTGGCGGCCCGGAGTGGCAAGTCTTAATCGCAGGAACCCAGCCCACGAAGCGTGTGCGTGAGAACTCGAATTTGGATGAGACGGTGGCGCAAGCGCTGCAAAATCCTAGCCCCGCAGGGGCGGGATGTGATGGCCCGGCACGTGAGTGTCGGTAGAGGTGGGACAACGGAGCGAGTCCCGCAGGGACGGCACTAGTCCTCAGGCACACACGCTGGCTGAAAGCATTCGTCCGCTTCCGGGCACCGACGGAATCGACAAGCAAATTTCGAGGGCCTACAATCTCTCCATGAGCAGCTTGGGCCAGCCAGCTCCGGCCGTCGAGGAGCGCGATTCCAGCCGCGTGATCATCGTCATCGCCGTCGTTGGAGTCATCGTGGTCATGCTGGCGATTGCCCTTCTGCTGCGCGAGCCGCCGAAAGCCGCGAACGCGGTTTCGCCCTACGCCGCCAGCCTGAAGTTGTCCGACTTTAAGATGAGCGCCGCGGAAAACTTCATCGGCGCCACCGTCACTTATTTCGACGGCAAAATCACCAACACCAGCGACAAAACCGTCACGCGCGTCGTGGTGGAGGTTGTCTTCCAGGACGATATGGGGCAGGTCGCACTGCGCGACCAAGTCCCGCTGCGCCTGCTCCGGGATACTGGCCCCTACACCGAACCCGTCGATCTCAGCGTGATGCCGCTCGCGCCCGGTGAGATCCAACCGTTCCGTCTGACCTTCGACCACATCTCGGCGCAGTGGAACCGCCAGTATCCGGAGATACGCGTGACCGATGTAACGGCGAAGTGACGATCAGCAACCGCCGAGTGTGAATCAGGTCTTTTTCATTCGTCAATCGCCAATCGCCAATCGGAAATCCTCTACAATGGCCTCGTGCCTGACCCCAAACCATTCCGCCTGACGGAGTCGGTGAAAGCTGCCGGTTGAGCGTCCAAGCTGAGTCCAGCGGCGCTGGACCAAGTGCTTGGGAAATTAGCCCGGCAACACGACCCGAACGTTCTGGTCGGCTTCGATCACGCCGACGACGCGGGCGTGTATCAAATCGCGCCCGAGCAGGCGCTGGTGCAGACCGTCGATTTCTTTACCCCCATCGTCGACGATCCCTACACCTTCGGCCAGATCGCCGCGACCAACGCGCTGAGTGACGTCTACGCCATGGGCGGCAAGCCGCTCACTGCGCTGGCGCTGGTGTGCTTTCCCGATAAAGCCGACTTGGAGATCCTTGAGAGAATCTTGGCCGGCGGCTTGTTCAAGATGATCGAAGCAGGCTGCACCGTGATTGGCGGCCACAGCATCCGCGACGAAGAAACGAAATTCGGATATTCAGTCACGGGTGTCATTCATCCGAAAAAAGTTCTGACCAACGCGGGAGCCAAGCCGGGTGACACGCTGCTGCTCACCAAGGCGCTCGGAACCGGCGTGATCTCGACCGCGATCAAGAAAGGCAAAGCCGAGCCCGCTTGGATTGATGCTGCCGTGCGCTCGATGACCACGCTGAACAAGAAAGCGGCGGAAGTCATCACGAGCCATGTAGGGACGGACGCCCTCGTCCGTCCGGCGGAGCGAAGCTCCGCGGCTATCCAGCCATTTGCCGTTCACGCCATGACCGACGTTACCGGATTCGGCCTGATCGGCCACGCCCGCGAAATGGTGCTGGCCTCGCAGGTCTCGATCAGCATCTCTGCGGGCAGCATTCCCCTGCTGGAGGGCGCACTCGATTGCGTGCGCGCCGGATATGTGCCGGGCGGGCTGAAAAACAACCGCGACTTCGCCGAATGCCTGGTGGAATACGACGACGGAGTTCCAGACGACACCCGGGCGCTCCTGTTCGATCCGCAGACTGCCGGCGGATTGTTGATCTCGGTCGCAGCGGATGACGCAGTTCGACTGACGCAAGCACTTACCGCCGCCGGAGTTCCCGTCGCCGCAATCGGCGGAGTCTCCGCGCACAGCAAGCCTCTCATTCGCGTGAAGTTGTGAACCCCTCAGCCTTGGGCGCCGGCGCCCGCATGCATGAGTTCCCAGATGTGCGCCAGGTGGTGATCGTCGTGTTCCGCCACGAAGTACAAGTGATCCACCAGCCGCATCGGCTTCTTCAGCCGCGGGTGGAGCATGCTGCGCGCGAACCGGTCCGTGTCGAGCTTCTCCACTCGACTGACTAGCCCCAGCCTCGCCCTGCGGAACTCGGCAAGAATCTGATCGAGAGGCCGCGCGTTATGGTTAGCCTCGTGCGTCTTTTGATTTTTCAAGTCTGCGACGGTCAGCTCCGCCCCTCCCACCTCGAAATCCTCCACCCGCGCCAGCCATAGTGGCTCAAGATCCAGCAGGTGTCCGGCATGTTCCTGAGCCGACCATTTTCCGTTTTCCTTTCTCACCAGGATTTCCCGAGAACATCCGCGCACCATCTCCTCCAGACGCACCGGCGTTCCGCGCAGGCGCGCCAGCAGGTTGGGGAACAGTTCTGCGGGAAAAGAAAAATCGAATTGTCGCTCGAACCAGGCCTGCACTTCGCTCATGGGTCGCGGTGTGGAAGAAGTATCTGAAAATTGAGATGCGCGACGGTTGCCGCGCGACGCAGAGATTCGTGCAGCGCCCTGGATGGGCGACCATCTACAATTGGCAGGACGTTGAGGAGCACTTATGCAAATGCGTGAGTTAGGACGCAGTGGATTGAAGGTTTCAGCCCAGGGATTGGGCTGCATGGGGATGTCGGAGTTCTACGGCGGTTTCGATGATGCCGAGTCGATTGTCACCATTCACCGCGCGCTCGAACTCGGCATCACTTTCCTCGACACCGCCGACGTTTACGGTCCGCACAAGAACGAGGAACTCGTCGGCCGGGCCATCAAGGGCAAGCGCGACGGGATCGTGCTGGCCACCAAGTTCGGCATCGTGCGCGATCCCGCCAACCCCAACGTTCGCGGGGTGAACGGCAAGCCCGACTATGTGCGCCGCTCGTGCGAAGCCAGTCTGCGGCGGCTGGGCGTCGACACTATCGATCTTTACTACCAGCACCGCGTCGATCCCCAAACGCCGATCGAAGAAACCGTGGGCGCGATGGCCGAACTGGTCAAACAAGGAAAAGTGCGCTATCTCGGGCTGTCCGAGGCCAGTCCGCAGACTCTTCGGCGTGCCGTGAAAGTGCATCCCATCGCTGCGCTGCAGACCGAATACTCCCTGTGGACTCGCGATCCCGAAGCCGACATTCTCGCCACCTGCCGCGAGCTGGGCATCGGCTTCGTCGCCTACAGCCCGCTGGGACGCGGATTTCTGACCGGTCAGTTCAAGCGCTTCGAGGACCTGCCGGTCGACGACTACCGGCGCTTCTCGCCCCGCTTTCAGGGAGAAAATTTTCAGAAGAACCTCGACCTGGTGCGCCGCGTCGACGAGATCGCTCGCGAAAAGGGTTGCCAGCCGTCACAACTCGCGCTGGCGTGGGTTCTGGCCCAGGGCAACGACATTGTTCCCATCCCCGGCACCAAGCGGCGAAAGTATCTGGAAGAGAATGTTGGGGCTCTCAATGTGAAGCTCAGCCAGGAAGATTTGCGCCGGATCAATGAAGTCTTTCCGCCCGAAGCCGCCGCGGGCGCGCGCTATCCCGAGCACATGATGGCGCTGGTGAATGGGTGAGGGTCACAGGAGGCCCCGCCGAAATCCTAGGAACTTAGGAGCAGCCTCGCGCCGGCTTTGTCCCGGAGGGACATCTGACAATAGCCCGGCGTTTCAACGCCGGGTGACCAGCAGCGCGCAAGAATCGCGTCCCGTAGGGACGCCTGAAACCTCGCCGTTCACCCTACTGTATCAGCGTCCCATTGCCGCCATTCGCCTCTTCTTCCGGCGCAATCACCACCGCCGCGGCGACCTTGTCACCCGGCTCCATTTGCAGCAACCGGACGCCCTGCGCGACCCGTCCCGACTCGCGAATCGTGGTCGAATCCATGCGGATGATCTTGCCGTAGTGGCTGATCAGCATGACCTGGGAAGTCTCGTCCACCTGCGCGATGCCCACCACCTTGCCCACGCGCTCGGTGGTCTTCACGTTGATCACGCCTTTTCCGCCGCGGTTGGTGAGGCGGTACGAGTCGGCGGGCGTGCGCTTGCCGAATCCGTTTTCCGTGACCGAGAGAATGAGTGAACCCTTGACGGCTTCATCGGTGGGCTCCGCAGCCTCAGGAGCTGAAGCCCCTGCCTGCTGATCGCCGGTCGCGGCTGGCGCGGGCGAGTCCGCGCCCACACCACCTGTTCCCGCGCTTGGCTTGGTCGTCGTGGCCATGCCCACAAGGTAATCTTTCTCTTCCAGATCAATGCCCCAAACCCCGTACGCGGCGCGGCCCATCGGACGCACGTGGCTCTCGTCGAAGCGCACCGCCATGCCTTCATGCGAGGCCAGGAAAATGATCTGATTGCCGTCGGTGACGCGGGCGGCCACCAGCTCGTCGTCCTTCTCGATGTTGATGGCGTTGATCCCGTTCGAACGTACGTGCATGAACTCGCGCAGCTCCGACTTTTTCACCAGGCCGTTGCGCGTGGCAAAAAAGATGTACTTGTTCTCTTCCTCCAGGTTGCGCACGGCGACCACGGTCTTCACCGTTTCGCCGGGCTGCAGCCCAACCAGGTTGCTGATGTGCTTGCCTTTGCCGGCAGCGCTGACGTCGGGAATTTCGTAAACCTTCAGCCAGTACACCCGCCCGTTGTTGGTGAGGATCAGAATGTAGGCGTGGGTGGAAGCCAGGAACAGATGCTCGACGAAATCCTCATCGCGCGTCTTCATGCCGGTGCGGCCCTGGCCTCCGCGACGCTGCATGCGATAGGTGGAGATCGGCGTCCGCTTCAAATAGCCGGAGTGGCTCACGGTCACCGCAACCTGCTCGTCGGCGATCAGGTCTTCCAGAACGATTTCCGCTGCTTCGTCCTCGATGCGCGTCCGCCGCTCGTCGCCGTAAAGCTTCTTCACTTCTTCCAGCTCTTTGATGATCACGCCGCGCAACTTTTTCTCCGAAGCGAGAATCGATTCGTACTCGGCGATGTTCTCGCGCACGTCCTTCAACTCCTTGGCGATTTCGTCGATGGAGAGCCGGGTCAGCCGGTGCAACTGCAGTTCGAGAATGGCGTCGGCCTGCTTCGCGGTGAACGGCTTTTCCGGATCGAGCTTGGGAGCGCGGCCGGTGGTGTTGATATCGATCTTCTTGCCGCCAAAGTAAAGCACCAGGTTCTCGCGGGCATCGGCGCGGTTGGCGCTCCCTCGAATGATGGCGATAACGTTATCGAGGTGATCGAGTGCCGTGATGTAGCCTTCGAGAATGTGCTCGCGGTCTTTCGCCTTCGCCAGCAAGTAAGCGGTGCGCCGACGGACCACGTCCACCCGGTGCTCGATGAAATACTTGATCGCCTGGATCAGCCCCATTTCCCGCGGCTGTCCATTGACCACCGCCAGCAGGATCATGGAAAAGCTCTCCTGCATCTGCGTGTGCTTGAAGAGCTGGTTGAGAACGATCTGTGGCTCGGCGCCGCGCTTGAGTTCGACCACGACGCGCATGCCGTCGCGATCACTTTCATCGCGGATGTCGGAGATGTCTTCGATGTCCTTGTCGTTGACCAGTTGCGCGATGCGCTCGACCAGCTTCGCCTTGTTCACCTGGTAGGGAATTTCGGTGACGATAATCGCCTGCCGCTCCTTGGTGATGTTCTCGATCGCGGCGTTGGCGCGCATCATGAACCGGCCGCGGCCAGTGCGGTAGGCCTCAAAAATTCCGGCGCGCCCGTGGATGACGCCGGCAGTCGGGAAGTCGGGGCCTAGCACGAATTTCAGCATGTCGGCGAGTTGCGCGTTGGGATTGTTGATCAGCGTAATCGTGGCATCGACAATCTCCGTAAGGTTGTGCGGCGGAATCTTCGTCGCCATGCCGACCGCAATTCCATCCGAGCCGTTGACCAGCAGATTCGGAATGCGCGCCGGAAGAACATCGGGTTCGACTTCGCTGCCGTCGTAGTTGGGATGAAAATCAACCGTCTCTTTGTCGAGATCTTCGAGCAGCGGCGTTGCCACCTGCGCCAGCTTCGCTTCGGTGTAACGGTCAGCCGCCGGCGGGTCGCCATCAATCGAGCCGAAGTTCCCTTGCCCGAAGATCAGCGGGTAGCGCATCGACCAGTCCTGCGCCAGGCGCACCAGAGCGTCGTACACAGCCAGGTTGCCGTGAGGATGGTACTTGCCCATCACCTCGCCCACGATTCTGGCGCACTTGCGCGTGGCGCGGTTGGGCAGAAGCCCCATCTGCTGCATCGTGTAAAGAATCCGCCGATGCACCGGCTTCAATCCGTCACGCACGTCGGGCAGCGCCCGCCCGATGATCACCGACATCGCGTAGTCGAGATACGACCGCCGCATCTCTTCTTCAATGTTGACCGGTTGAATGTTCAGCGCGCCGGGGCCTTCGCTGCCCGGAGGAGGTGTCAAAGGAAGTTCAGGATTCTGATCGTCTGCCATGTTCGCTCGTAGCCTTTTTCTCGGTCCTCAGCCTTCGCTTTTCCAGTTCGCGACTGCGCTTCTTGGTGCCTCGCCGAAAATCTCGTAACTGATTGTTTCTACAGGATGTTATATGCCATGGAAGCTGGTTTCATTATAGCATGAATCGGGGCTGAATCGGCGGCAGATGTTGACCGGCTTGAGGCCGACTGGAGGCTTGATCCGAGTCGAAAAATTCGCCGTCATCAGACGCGGCGATTCGGTGATCGCTCCGCCTAATTGGCTTGCATCGCCGTAGGCAACTGGAAGATCACGCCGCGATCGTCATTCTGCTTGTACGTGGCCTTGACGTCGAGATCGGCCAGCGCAATCCTGCGTGGGTGCCCGGGCGTCAGGTCGAAAAGCATCGCACCCACAATGGCGTAGTTTCCAACTTCCGTTGTGTGACCATCCTTAAACACGAGGACCGTCGGATCTTGCGGCTCCAGCGCAGCCCGATCGTAGTTCCCGGCCTGAGCATCATAAGGTTCGGAAACGTCCTCCACCGGTGGCACATAGGAATCCTCGCCCGATCCCCGGCGGTCGAACACGGTCGGCCCGCCCTGGTAATTCGGATCGTTGTCATCCGCATCCGCGTTGGGGTCGGCATAATTGTCCGTCTCGGCGATGTCCACCGCGTAAGGAACCGGGACTGCGTACAGCACGGTCGGCGCGTACTGCACATAGTGATGATGGCCGTGATCGCCTTGGCCGGATCCCGCGCCCGGGGACGAAGAATTGCCTCCGTGGCTTCCGTGGCCCGACCCATTGCCACCGGATCCGCCGCCATTGTGCGGGGGCAGGGGAACGTGAACCGCTGGGGCAGGGGCCAATCCAGAAGATGGAGCGCTCACCGTGTGGCCAGCTGCGGACGAAGGCGAAGCCGAAGAAGTCCCGTTGTTCGTTTGTGCCCAGGCCCCCTCGACGAGAAAAAAGACGAGAACTACCGGCACTGCCACCAGGCTGAAAAGCGCGACCGGAGCCGGAACTGAACGCCGCACGCCAACATGATACTCCCGCGTGGAACTCATGGCGCACCTCACACGAAGTGGTGCAGCATGCCTGTCATCCCGAATCACGCACCACTTCTACCTCACAGCAAGAACGCTCGCACTTCGTTAGATTGCACCTAGTCCCGGCCGGATGTCCGAAACTTGACTGGCCGCGCCATCCGCCGCGTTCCAACTCATTACGTTACAAATCATTACAAAGACGAGGTTCTTTCGCCCTCCAGGCAACGGGCTATAATTCTCCCCAATGCGCGTTCTGACCACGTTTCGCGACATAAAGTCCGCCGCCCGATTCACCATGCTGGCGCTGGTCCTGGTGATCGTAGCCATGGTATCGGCGCTGACCGCGATGCGCTTTGCCATTCATGGCCAGGAGGTTGCCGTGCCTCCGCTGGTCGGCCTGTCGCCCGTGGAGGCCGAGCGGGCGGTCGCGGGACTCGGCCTGCAGATGGCCATCGAGCGCCAGTATTACAGTCCGCAGATTCCCGAGGGAAAAATCATGTCGCAACTGCCTCTGCCGGGAACGAAAGTCCGGCGCGGCTGGCAGGTGCGCGTCGCCCAGAGTCTCGGCCCGACCCGGGTGGCCATCCCCGATGTGACCGGCGAGAGCGAGCACGCCGCTGAGCTGAACATCCGCCGGCGCGGCCTGGACGTGGCTTCCATGGCCGGCATGCAGGCCCCCGGCATTCCCCCCGATCAGGTGCTGGCGCAGAGTCCTCCCGCCAATGCGACCCAGGTGCTGGCCCCGAATATCAGCTTGCTGGTCACCGCCCCAGCCGATCCGCAGGCCTTCGTGATGCCCAGTTTCGTCGGGCAGACGCTGGGCAGCGTGAACCGCACTCTGCAAGATGAGGGATTCAAGTTGGGAACGGTCAGCGTAGCGGCTCCGCCCGCGGTTCCGGCGGACGAAGCCAATCCCCTGGCCAGCCCCGACGTGCAGCCGGCTCCGCCAACGCCCGCGGCTGCGTCCACCCCACCCGCACAACCCTCCCCGGCAAGCATCATTGTGTCGCAGTCTCCCTCAGCCGGTCAGAAGATTTTCGCCGGCGTGACCGTCAGCCTTGAAGTGCGGTGAAAAATTGTTCGCCACCGATTTGCACCGATCGCCACGGATGAGCGGCGAGATCTTCGAGCCGTGTGTACAACTGGACTTTGGGTTGGCGCAGCGCTTCAGCGTGTGCGGGAGAACTGGAATTCCGACGACGCGGTGGAGTAAACCTGCGGGTATTTAGCCGCGAAGCGGCGTGAGAATGCAGCCCACGGCGCAAGCCATGGGTCGAAAGTGGGAGCTGAGCCAGCCCCAACGGGGCGAAAGAGCAGTTCCCACGCACACGCTTCCGCGCTGCGATCATGCGGCCCGTATTCAGTTACGGCTTTAGCCGCTGAGGCTGTGGGTTCACGCTCCTGCGGGCCACGTCTATTCCTCCCTCTGAAAGATCGCTCCGAAGAACCCATCGCACGGATGAACCCCCGGAATTGTCCGCAGATACGGCCCGCGCGTGAGCGAGCCAACATCGGCCCAGGTTAGTTCTCCATCCGCTCTCAGGCGATCGAGCTCGGCGCGGCAATCCAGCAGGCGGAATGAATTGTCCTCCGCCATTGTCCGCTCGACCACATCTTCATTCTCTTCTTTTTCCAGCGAGCAAGTGGAGTACACCAGTCGCCCGCCGGAAGCAACCTGGCCGAGCGCGGACCGCAGGATTGCGATCTGCCGCGCCTGCAACTCAGCCAGGCTGTCAGCTCCCAGCCGCCACTTGATTTCAGGATTGCGCGCCAGCGTGCCGGTCCCCGAGCACGGAACGTCCGCCAGAACGCGGTCGAAGCCGGCCGATGTCGGCAGATTCCGTGCGTCTCCCACCACCACCTGAATTCGCTCGCCCGCCTGCGCTGCGTCGAGCAGCTTTCGCAGCAGCCGCGCGCGATGGGGATGAAGTTCCACCCCGGTGATCATCGCCCCAGGATTACGGTCTGCGATCGCCAGCGTCTTGCCCCCGGGCGCGGCGCAGCAGTCGAGAATTCTCGACTCTCTACCCGACGGAACACGCCCCACCAGAGCCGCTACCAGTTGCGACCCTTCATCCTGAATGACAGCTTCACCCTGGCGGAAGACTTGGCTCTCGCGGATGGCTCCCGTGGCGACCCGGCGCGCGGATGCCAGCAGGCCTCCGGGCACGAGCGCGATTCCCTCCTGCCGCAGACCTGCCTCTGCCGCAGGAGTGCGCAGTCGTATTGCCGTGGTGGGCACGGATTGGTCGTGCCGGCAAATCTCCCGGGCCGCCGTGAGTCCATACTCGCGCACCCAGCGCTCAACCATCCACAGCGGATGCGCGAACCAGCGGGCGAGCGTCTCCGGCGAATCACCTTCGCGGTTGGCGAGCGTCTCATGCTTCTGCGGTTCCGCCGAAAGCTTGCGCAGCACCGCGTTCACAAACCCGGCCGCCGACCGCTTGTGCGCGCGCTTCACCAGTTCGACGCTCTCATAAAGCGCCGCCCGTTGTGGAATCCGATCCAGCCAGCGCAACTGGTAAACCGCCAGGCGCAAGGCGATGAGAATCTCGAGGTCGAGTTTGGATATGGGCTGAGAGGAGGCGCCGGCGATCTCTTCGTCGAGCCGCGAACGCCAGCGCAGTACGCCCATCACCAGCTCGGTCGCGAGTGCGTGGTCGGGACCCGATAGCGACGCGTACGCTGCGGAATGCAGCAACTCGGAAGTGTAAGAAGATTCGCGCTCCACGCGGAGCAGAATATCGAAAGCAGCCGCGCGCGCGAGAGAGACGGCCATCGACCCAGATTGTAGGCCCTGGCGGGCGCAGGGAAGAAGAACTTAACCACTGAGCACACGGAGATTCGCGGGCCGGGCAAAACGAGGGCGGTGGGGAAGCGAGCGCCAAGATATTGCCCGCAAAAGATCGCGTGCTTCACAGGCTGCGGAAAGAGTCGCGAATGCGTGCGCCGCGGTGGAAGAGCGGCGCTTCAGCGCCGCGTAAGCGGTTTGAAATCAATGCGGGCTTCAGCCCCGGTGGTCATTCTCCGATCGATGACGGACTTTTTCCGCAGCCTGTTTAGCCGCTGGGGAAGCCTAACCCAGCTTTTCCCCTGCCTGCAGCCGATACCCATGAATGAAATCCCGCGCCGACGTGCGCTTCTTTCCTTCCAGTTGCAACTCCAGCAATTCCAGCGAACTTCCTTGTCCGCAGCCCACCAGGAGCCGATCGGCTTGAGCGCGGAGTTCGGCGGCCGGCATGGCCTCGCTCGCGGGCCGAGCCCGCAGAATCTCCAGACCCTTGCCGCGAAATCTGGTGTGCGCGCCGGGCCACGGTTGAAAGCCCCGCATGCGGTTGAAAATTTCCGCAGCCGAGCGCGACAAATCGATCAAGCCGTCCTCTTTCTGCAGAATCGGCGCCAGGCTCGCCTGCGAATTGTCTTGCGCCCGCGGCCGAATCGCACCTCCCTGCAGCCCGCGCAGCGTCTCGACCATCAAGTCTGCGCCGATCGCGGCCAGGCGCGGCGCAAGAGTCTCGGCCGTGTCTTCGGTGGCGATGGCAACTTCCTTCTGCAGCAGGATGTCGCCGGTATCGAGTCCGGCATCCAGCCGCATCGTCGTCACCCCTGTGACCGTCTCCCCTCGCGCGATGGCCCACTGAATCGGAGCCGCCCCGCGATACTTGGGCAGCAATGACGCATGCAGGTTGATGTTGCCGAGCCCGGGCAGATCGAGCATCCACTGCGGAATCAGGCGTCCGTAGCCGACAACCACGATCCCATCTGGCTTGAGGCCGCCGAGCTGCGCGCGGAATTCGTCGTTGGTTTTGATACGCTCCGGCTGGCTGATCGGAAGGCCGAGCTTCAACGCCGACTGTTTAACCGGCGAAGCAACCAGCTCCAGTCCGCGTCCTTTCGGACGATCAGGCTGAGTCACCACCAGACGCACCCCGAACCCCGCCGCGACCAGCTCTTCCAGCGTCGTCACCGCAAATTGGGGAGTGCCGCAGAAAATAAGATCGAGGGACATTTTGTAATTGTGCAATTTAGTAATTTTGCAATTTGAACCCAGAGCCCCCTGCAAATTACACAATTACAAAATTACCCAATTACCGAATTCCTACCATTCTCCCGCTTTCATCAGCTTGCGGATCCTGCGTTTCATCAGATCGCGCTTGAGCGCGCTGAGATGACTCATGTACAGCTTGCCGTTCAGATGATCGGTTTCATGCAGCAGGGCGCGCGCCACCAGCTCGTCTCCGGTCTTTTCAAAGACCTGGCCGTGAACGTCCTGGGCGCGCACCGTGGCTTGGTTCGGCCGGGTCACATTCTCGCGGAAATCGGGGATGCTCAGGCATCCTTCGCTTTGCGTGTGGCGGCCTTCGCTGTGAATGATTTCCGGATTGATCAGCACCAGCTTCGCCTTGGGATCTTCTTTGAACGTGACGTCGATGACGGCAATGCGCCGCCCGATGCCGATTTGCGGCGCCGCCAGCCCAACCCCTTGCGCCGCGTACATGGACTCGAACATGTCATTAACAAGTTTCTGCAATTCTTCATCGAAAACCGTTACCGTCTCGGCGGGTTTCTCAAGAACAGGATTACCGTACTTTACGATGGGATAGATCATCAGAATTTAGATCGTCAGTAGTTTTTCAACTGCTCCGCATAGCCGCGGAAATTTCTAAGCGTCTCGGTCATGGAATCGCCGCCGAACTTTTCCAGCGCGCAGCGCGCCAAAGTCAGCGCAACCATCGCCTCGGCCGCAACTCCGGCGGCGGGAACTACGCACACATCCGACCGTTCATAGGCCGCCTTCACCGGTTCCCGGGTCGAGAAATCAACCGACTCGAGCGGCCGGCGCAGCGTCGAAATCGGCTTGAGGTAACCGCGCACCCGGATTTCTTCCCCGTTCGAAACACCCCCTTCGATTCCACCGGCATTGTTATGCGTGCGCGAAAAGCCGGTAAAACCGGATTTCGCTCGATACCCGATCTCATCATGCACCGTCGAACCTGTAGCGAACGCAGCCGCAACTCCTGCGCCGATTTCGACCGCCTTTACCGCCTGCAGCGACATCACTGCGCCCGCGAGCAAAGCGTCGAGCCGTTCATCCCACTGTGCATAGGTGCCCAGGCCCGGAGGAACCTGGTGCGCCACCACCTCGAAAACTCCGCCCAGCGAATCGCCGCTCTTCAGAACCTTGTCCACTTCTTCCTTCATCTGCTGCTCAATTTCCGCGTCCGCGCAGTTGAGCAGGACCTCATCGCGGTCTCGGAGAGCGCGAATCTTCTCCCACGAGACCGGCTCAGCCAAAGTGACGCTGCCGACCGTGACCACGTGGCTGAGCACGTCCATGCCGAGTTCACGCAGGAAAAGTTTGGCGATCGCGCCCATCCCAACCCGCGCCGCCGATTCCCGCGCCGAGGCCCGTTCCAGCACGTAGCGCGCTTCCGGAAAGTTGTATTTCAGCGCCCCGGCAAGGTCGGCGTGCCCGGGACGCGGAGAAGCCACCCGCTTGTGCTTGGCTGGATCGCCCTCGCCCACCGGCAGCGACTCTTGCCAATTCTTCCAGTCCTTGTTTTCCAGCAGCAGGGAAATGGGCGATCCGATCGTGATCCCCTGCCGTACCCCGGAGAGAATGTGGGCCGTGTCGCGCTCGATTTTCATGCGCCCGCCGCGGCCGTAGCCTTGCTGGCGGCGCCAGAGTTCACGGTCGACGAAAGCCTGGTCCACTCTCAATCCGGCTGGCATGCCGGAAAGAAAGGCGACCAGCGCCTCGCCATGCGACTCTCCCGCGGTGAAGTAGCGCAGCATGAAGGGTAGATTGTAAACGATGCGCGCCGTCATCGGAGCAAGCCGGAGCCCGGGGGCTTTCGCATCTCACTCGCCGCACCACGCCGCGGGAAGGGTTACAATGACCTGATCCGTGGCGCTCTTCGTCTGGGTCGAAGCCGTCCCGCGCCTCATCGCGCGAGATTCGTCTGGCCGAAAGTACAGGGAACTGGTTTCAGAAATGGGTTTTGGGTAGGGCCCGGCTTCAGCCGGGCCGCCAAGGGCCGCATAAACGCTGGGCTTTAGTGTGTGCGTGAGAACTCAAAATCCCGCTCCGTGGTGGAGCGGACCACGGAGTTCCTAGCCGCGAAGCGGCGGCAGAGTGCAGCCCATGGCGTAAGCCATGGGTCAAAGTGGGAAATGACCAAGCCCCGAAGGGGCGGAAGACCAGTTCTCACGCACACTCTTTAGCTCCTGAGGGCCTGGCGCCGCCGCGCGCAAGACCATTTATGAAACCAGTTCTAACTGTAAGGAGCAGCTTTTGTACCCTCAAGCGCAGATTTGGCGGGAAAAGCCGCTGGCCAAGAGCAGGATCCGCTGCCTTCTGGCGCACGACCATGTCTTGCTGCGCCAGGGCCTGCGGCGATTGCTCGAAGACGAACCCGACTTGGAAGTCGTGGCCGAGGCCGCCAGCGTGGCCGAAGCGCTGCAGATCGCCCTCGAGCACCGGCCCGAGGTTGTCGTCACCGATACCAGGGTTTTCGGTCTCGCCGCCGATCAGTTCGAGCAGTTGATTCTGCGCGCGTCTCCTCAGAGCAAGGTGGTGTTTCTCACCGCGCGCGAAGATGACGGTGCCGTTCCGCCATCGCCCGCCGAGGGCACGAACTCCGCTCCGCGTCAGACTTCCGCGCAGGAGTTAGTGGAGATGATCCGGCGTGCCTCTTCCCGCGAGAAGGCCATCGTGCGCGAGATGCCACGAACCGGCCTGGATTCACCGCCCTTGCCCGAACCTCCGCGAAGAGTCCTTACCGCCCGCGAGCGGCAGGTGCTGGAGCTTCTGGCCGAGGGCAAGACTGTGCGCTCCGCGGCAGCCATTCTCGGACTCAGCGTCAAAACCGTCGACGCCCACAAATTCAATCTGATGCGGAAACTCGGCCTTCACAACAAGGCCGAGTTAGTGATGTGGGCCATTCAGAAGAGAATCGTCAAGCTTCCCGCAAATTTCTGAGTTTCCGCCATTTCCCCAACCAGCCTGCAGACCTGCCCGCTTTCTACTTCTCCACCGCGGCTGCCGCGAGTTCCGCCAGACTGGTGACGATCAGATCAGCCCGGGCCTCGGCGGCCTTGACCGCTCCCACTCCCGGCCGCGCCGACGGACGATTCACCCACACCGTCGCCAAGCCGAGCGCCTGAGCCGGAACCACATCGTGATAGACACTCTGTCCCACGTGCAGTACCCGGTGTGCCGGCGTCTTGATTCGGCTTATGGCCAGCTCGAAGATCTTCAGGGAAGGTTTATACGCCTGCGCCTGCTGCGCTGTGATCACTTCATCAAACTCGACTCCGAGCTGCGGGCGTGTCGCGGCAAACAGATCGTCATCGACGTTGGAAAGAATCGCCAGGCGAAAGTGGGTCTTGAGCCGGCGGAGCGCCGCCACCGTATCCGGCCACGGCTTCCAGTTCGGCAAAGAACCCGGCAAAGATCGCATCTCCGCCGCCGTTGCCGCAAATCCATACTGGGCGCCGAACTGGCCGGCCACCGACTCCAGAACTGTCCGATACGGGCGAAACGGCCCTGCTTCCTCCCGCTGCTAAAAATCTCCGTAGAGTCTTAGCAACTCGGCCTTGTCGCTCTTCTTCCCATGCGCCAAGAGAATGCGGTTGAGCGCCGAGAGAATTCCCTTCTCCCAGTCAATCAGCGTGCCGTAGCAGTCGAACGTGAGAATCTCGAAGCGGTTGAAGTCGAGCATCGTGCGGGCTGATCCTGTTCTATACCAGTTGTGAGCTGCTGTCACTCCCGGAATAGCGGCCGGGGGCTTGAGGGGAGTCTACTCAGTCCGAGACCGAACGTTACCTTGGTCATGTCCATTCCTGTCAAATCTCAGTTTCCCTCTACTAGTGAATTAAGATCTGAGGTTGTCGTTTTTCCAATTATAAGGAGAGGTCTTGATATGAAACGTTCTATCAACCGAGTCGTCCTCCTGGCGGCCTTGCTTTTCCTGGCTGGCAGCGTATTTGCCAAAGACGCCCCGAAATACAAGACAGCTGAAGTGAAGCAAGCGACCATTGCGGATGGTGTGCAGCTTCCGGATAACATCAACCCGCCGCAGTTGCTCAACCTTCTTTCCGATGAAATCCGGGAGCAACTGAGCAAGAAGGACGTTGCCGAGCAGGTGATCGCAGATGGCGGCGCTGTGCCTGACGCCGTGGTTCCGGATTCAATCGTGGTCGAGTGCAAGATAGCCGACTTCAAGAAGGCGGGCCACACCATGATGCATCCTGCGGAGATCACAATGGAGATCAATATTTATCATCGCGGCGACCATACGCTGATTGCGAGTGCTACACCGAACGCAAAGCTGGTTCCGGCTATGTATCGCAACGAAGAACACCTCGCTCATGCTGTGGGAGGCTGGGTGGCGGGAGAAACTCACAAGGTACTAAAATAAACGCTGAGTCGGTCGATGGGTCGCTAAGCATGATACTCCGATAGTTGGCGAAACATCTCGATTTATTGACCCAGTACCGGGGGTTTCGCGCTAAGGCCCGATTGCGTCAGCCGCCGAATAGTCGGGTCTCCTTGCTTACGACTGTTGACCTTGGTCACAGTTTTGCAGGGATGAACCTGCCGCAATATCTGCCGATATCCCTGCCCGTCTGGTGTCCTGAGTCAGAAGTTCGTTGCATAATCTAGGGCCTCGTATCAGGGCACGGCTTTAGTTTCTAGCCTGCCCTGAGCAAGCGAAGCGCGCCGAAGTGGCCGCGTCAGGCCGTGAAGTCCAACATTACAGGGATCGCATGCCCCACCGTGGAAGAGCGGCCCTTTAGGGCCGCGTCAACCGCCCCCAAGAACGGGGGCTTTAGCCCTAGCCACCACCCCCGCTCGAAACCACTAGAATGATGATGACGGCCCATGCCATCTGCTCATTTAGTCCGGTCTCCCCGCTGGTACGCCATCCCTGTGCGCGTGTTTCTGCTGACGTTCATCGGAACCTTGATCTGCTTCGCCGTCAGCTTGCTTCTGGCCATCATCGGCACCGTCGCGACGGCGGCCCTGCACCATGTTCACCCCGACATGCGGATCGCCTACCGCCACATCGCCCTGCCCCTGGCGCTGGTCGCAGGCAGCGTGATCTTCATATGCGCGCTGGTCCTGGAGATTCGCCACTACCGCCAGGCCAAAACCCTGTCGGCCATCGAGAAGATGAGCTGACGCTACAATGAAGACTGTGCCGCCCCGCATCGCCATTCCGCTGCCGCATTCGCTTGACCCGGAGTACGGTGAGCGCGCCATTCCGCAGTACGAGCGCGCGGTCGAACTGGCCGGAGGCGAACCCGTCCGCATCCCGCTCGACCAGCCTTCCGCCGAAGTTGCGAAGTTGATCGCCCGCTGCGACGCTGTCCTCCTGCCCGGCAGCAAGGCCGACATTGATCCCGCCAAATTCCGCGCCCCGCGCTCGCCCCACACCGCCGCCGCCGAACCGCGCCGCGACGCGGTTGACGCTCTTCTGCTCGACGACGCTTATCGCCGCCGCAAGCCCGTGCTCGGCATCTGCTACGGCCTGCAAAGTCTGAACGTTCACCGCACCGGATCGCTCATCCAGCACATCCCTGATTTTTTGCCGGAAGCGACGCGCAGCAAGGTAAACCACGCGGCCGGCAAGAAAGAGAAGGTCGCGCACACCGTGGAAATTGAGCGGGACTCCAGGCTGGCAGAAATTCTGTGTGGCGACCTCGGGAGTGCCACGGTCCATGTGGGGACGGGCGCCCCCGCCCGTCCAGGCCGAGCGCAGCTCGGCAGCGCTCACCAGCTCATCCTGCCGGTCAACTCCTCCCACCACCAATCCGCAGACCTAATCGGCGACGGCCTCCGCATCGTCGCCCGTTGCCCCGACGACGGCATCATCGAAGCCCTGGAAGGAACCTCGCCCGATCACTTCGTTCTCGCCGTGCAGTGGCACCCCGAGCGTTCCGTCGATGACGATGCCGCCTCCCTCGCCATCTTCCGCGCCCTGGTCGAAGCCGCCCGCGCCGCAGCTTGAGGTTGGTGTATCCGTGGAAATCCGCGTGAATCCGTGGCCAAGAAGTTGGTGGAAATCCGCGTGAATCCGTGGCCAGGAAGTTGATTATTTCTTGCGCTGGCGCACTTTCTTTTCCTTCAGCAGCACCACCACGTGCGCGACCGCGGCGTGTTCCTGATTCAATCCCTCTGGCGTTTTCGCCTTCAGCCCCACGCAATCGGCAGGCACGCCCAACAACTCCGCCACGCGCATGCGAATCGCGGTCGCGTGCGGACCGATTTTGGGCGCGGCCAGAATCAGGCAGGCATCCACATTGGCCACGCCGTATCCCGCGTCCCGCAAGCGCTGCAGCGCCTCGCGCAGGAAAATGACCGAATCCGCGCCTTTCCACTTCGCCTCCGACGGAGGAAACAACGTCCCAATATCGGGCGCGGCGATCCCTCCCAGCAGGGCGTCCGTTAGCGCATGCAGCAGCACGTCGCTGTCCGAGTGCCCGCCCAGTCCCTGATCGTGCGCCAGCACGATCCCGCCAATCTTCAGCGGAATCCCCGCCCGAAATTCATGCGAGTCAAATCCGTACCCGATTCTCATGCGGAAACCCTGGCCACGGATTTGCACGGATTTCCACGGATCTTTTTTCGGGGGTTGTCGAAGAGCAACCGGCGGAATTGCGGGCGCTGGCCGAAGTTGAGCAGCAGGCCCACTTCGATCTCGGTCGCGCGCAAATAATGCAGAAGCTGAGCTTCGTGGGCCGACTCCAGGTTTCGAGTGGCCTTCAGCTCGAGAAGAACCACACCCTCAACTATCAGGTCCGCATAATACGGGCCGACTTTCTTGTCCCGGAACCAGACTGGCACGGGAACTTCCCGTTCGGCACTCAGCCCGGCTTCTTGTAGGGCCACTACCAGAGCTTCCGCATACGTCGATTCCAGAAATCCATGCCCGAGTTCATTGTAGACATCGTAAAACACGCCGATGATTTTGCCGGTCAACTCGGAATGTTTCAGACCAGTTGGCGGAGTCTCCATCACCAGCGAGTTTACGCCGCTGAACCAGGGTTGATCCGTGGAAATCCGTGAGAATCCGTGGCTCATTTCCTTAAATAGAACTCCGCCAGCTCCATATCCGCCGGCGTCGTGATCTTGATATTCCGCGCCGAGCCCATCACCACCGCCACCTCGTGTCCCGCCCGTTCCGCCAGCGACGCCTCATCCGTCCCCGCGAACCCGTCGGCCGCGGCCTCGTCGAATGCCTTCTTGATCACGCTGTAGCGGAATCCCTGCGGCGTCTGCGCCAGCACTACCCCGGCCCGCGGAATCGTTCCCCTGATAATCGCGCCTTCCGCCGTGCGTTCCACCTGCTTCACCGTGTCTACCGCCGGCAGCCCGGCGATCGCCGCGCCATATTTCTTGGCCGCTTCAATCACCTCGTGAATGATCTCCGCCGTCACCAGCGGGCGCACCGCGTCGTGCACCAGCACGATGTCATCCGCCGCAGCCGTGATTGCGTCCAGCGCGTTCCCGACCGACTGCTGCCGATGCTCGCCGCCCGCCACCAGTTCGACTTTCTTCCTCAGTACATCCCGCGCATCTCGGCTCAGCCGCTCGCGGAATCCTTCCACCTCGTTTTCCCGCAGCGCGATCCAGATTTCGCTTACCTCTTCCACGGCCGCGAACTTGCGCAGCGTATGAATGAGAATCGGCGTGCCTGCCAGTTCGGTGAACTGCTTCGCCGGAGGCGCGGTCTTCGCGTCTTTCGCCCCGGGAATCTGCGCGCTGGGCACGGGCGCCATGCGCGTTCCCAACCCTGCAGCCGGAATGATAACCACAACCTTCATGGCGGGCCTGTAAGTATACGAGCGCGGAGGAGGGAGTTCAAATCGCAGCAGGAAAATCTTCACCGCACAGGCGCCAGGCACCCGAGAGCAAGCCGTGAGAGGTGCTGGAGCGGTTCCGTAGTTGCTATATCCATCGCGCGGCCTGAAGACCGCTCGATGCCATGTGGGGACAGCCGCCCTCGGCTGTCCGGCGGAGCGAAGCTCCGCAGTGGAGGCCGGTACCCTCGGGCGGAGACTACGCCCCCGGCTTCGTCTCCCCCCCGTTGTGCGGAGGCGCAGCTGCCGCCGGCCCCGTCCCTGCCACCGGAGCAGCCGCTGCTGGCGCTGGCGCGGGCCGCTGGTACGCCGCCCGCTCATCCCACTTGCCGAAAATCATTTTTCCCGCGGTCGTCTGCAGCACCGACGTCACCGAGACGTCAATCGTCTTGCCGATCATCTTGCGCGCGTTGTCCACCACCACCATCGTCCCGTCATCCAGGTAGGCCACGCCCTGGTTGTATTCCTTGCCTTCCTTCAGGATGAACACGCGCATGGCTTCGCCCGGCAGCACAATCGGCTTGAGCGAGTTGGCCAGCTCGTTGATGTTCAGCACTTCCACGCCTTGCAGCTGCGCCACTTTGTTCAGGTTGAAGTCGTTGGTGATGATCTTCCCCTCGTACAGCTTGGCCAGCTCGATCAGCTTCAAGTCCACTTCGCGGATGGCGGGAAAATCGTCTTCCACGATCTGGATCTGCAGGTTGGCCACTTTCTGCAGCCGCTGCAGAATGTCGAGCCCGCGCCGTCCCCGGTTGCGCTTCAGCGAATCGGCCGAGTCGGCTACCAGCTGCAGCTCGCGCAGCACGAATTGCGGCGTGACGATCGTTCCGTCCAGAAAGCCGGTCTCGGCAATGTCGGCGATGCGCCCGTCAATAATCACGCTGGTGTCGAGAATCTTGTAACTCTTCTTGGACTGCTTCTCGCCGCCGAAAATTCCGCCCAGCGCCGCCAGGTTCAGCAGATCGCCCTTGTTCGCCCCCACGACCAGCCCTACGTACGCCATCAGCAGCATGACCATGATCTGCAGAAAACTTTGCGTGTTTCCCGCCGGCACACTGTTCCGGATGACCAGAGCAAACAGGTAGGCGCCGCAGATGCCGAGGAGACTCCCGATCGCCGCGCCGATCAGCCGCTTCAGGCTGACCATGCGCAGCTTCCACTCGAACAAAACGATGGCCGCACCTACCGCGGCACCCACACCTGCATCCCAAAGGCGAGGCAGATGGAAGGGTGCAAGAACGTAGCAGGTAGCCGCCACCACCACCACAAAAAGAAAACGGATAAAAACAATATCCACGACGAACCTCCCCACCGGATGCTGCCTCACCACCCCGTCGGTGTGGTGCACCCGTGCCACGTTCTCGCCGCCCCCGGCGGGATCGGCCTTTCGCATGCGGGGCGTATGAATTTAGGGGATAAATCTCGCCCCGCCCCGGCCAATGTTGGGGCTTGGCCGGGTGGTTTAGGATACGACGCCAAAAGTATATACCTGCCGCAAACCGCCGTGCACAACCACCACCCCTTGGCCCCTGACCCGCCCCTGGCCACCACACTCTTGCTAAACTTCTCCTTATGAAAGCCCTGGTCATCACCCGTTTCTCCGGTCCCGCATCCCTCGCCGTTCAAGATGTTCCCGAACCTGCTCCCAAGCCCGGTCAAACCCTTGTCCGCGTTTCCGCCGGAGGTCTGAATTTCGCCGACCTCATGGCCTCGAAAGGCGGGTATCCCGGCACTCCTCCTCCGCCGCTCATCGCCGGACGCGAATTCTCCGGTGTCGAGGAAAGCACCGGACGCCGCGTTATGGGCTATGCCCAATGGTCCGCCTTCGCCGAAAAAACTGCCGCCTACTCCAACCTGCTCTGGCCCGTCCCCGATCACTGGACCGACGAACAAGCCGCCGCTTTCCCCGTCAACTTCTTCACCGCTTACTTGCTCTACTGGCAAGCTGGCATGACAGCCAGCGAAGCGGAACGGCCCGTGGAGGGACGGGCGCCCTCGCCCGTCCGGGCCGAGCGAAGCTCGGCTCCCCGCGTCCTCATCCAGGCCGCTGCCGGCGGCGTCGGCACCGCTGCGGTCCAGATCGGCCGTCTCCTTGGTGTCGAAATGTACGGCACCTCGTCTTCCGACGAAAAACTCGCCCGGGTCACCAAACTCGGCCTCGATCACGGCATCAACTACAAGCGCAACGATTATCAGGAAGCGGTGATGAACTTCACTCGCGGCGAAGGTGTCGACGCGGTTTTCGAAATGCTCGGCGGCGAGCACACCGCCAAAAGCCTGCGCTGCCTGCGCGATTTCGGCCGCGTCATTCAGTACGGCACGGCCACCGGCAAGCAGCCCCAGCTCGACGTGCGCGCCCTCTACGCCAAATCCGCCAGCGTGCAAGGCCTGTGGCTGACCTACCTCTCACAAAAGCGCGAGATCATGGAGCCGGCCTGGCAACAGCTTTCCGCCTGGATCGCGGAGCGCAAACTCGCCCCGCAGATCGGCCAGGTCTTTCCCCTGGCCCGCGCCGCCGAAGCCTACCAGCTGCTCGAGGACGGCAAGAATTACGGCAAGGTTGTGCTGAAAATAACCTGAGACGGTGTGGCATAGGCCATGTAGGGGCGGACGCCCTCGTCCGCCCCGCCGAGCAAAGCTCGGCAGTTGGTCCCGCCGCCCTGGCCAAAGCCAAGGCAGCGTACCAGGATTTCCTCACCCTCTGGAAAAACGCCGACCCCGACATCCCCATCCTGAAACAAGCACAAGCCGAGTACGCGAAGCTGCCATAGGCACTCGCGCTACTATGTAGTAATTAAGACCACAGAGAGGAGGGCATCATGCGTCGAGAACGTGCGCTGAAGGTTGTGCTGGTGTCGGTGGGATTGGTTTTTTCGGCTGGCATTTACCC
>Ga0181524_10000278_pt1 | contig 61982 bp, 53 predicted proteins | sample PEATcosm2014_Bin_34_FD_119761 | JGI IMG/M metagenome (GOLD analysis project Ga0181524, IMG submission 119761) | Peatland microbial communities from MTU Mesocosm Facility, Houghton, MI, USA - PEATcosm2014_Bin05_60_metaG | ecosystem: Environmental > Terrestrial > Soil > Wetlands > Peat | place... | reverse complement strand
CGTGGACATCATCCTCTCCAACAACGGTTATCGCGTCGTCAACCTCGGCATCAAGCAGCCCTCCGACGTTATCCTGGCCGCCGCGCGCGAACATAATGCCGACGCCATCGGCCTCAGCGGCCTACTGGTCAAGTCCACGCTGGAGATGAAGTACGTCTTGCAGGACCTCGAGCTCCAGGGCCTCGCGATTCCCGTCATCTGCGGCGGCGCGGCGCTCACCCGCAAGTACGTCGAGGAGGATCTGCGCAAGGAGTACTCCGGCCCGGTCTTTTATGCCGAGGACGCCTTTGCCGGACTGCACGCCATGGCCGACCTTACCTCTGCCGACGCCGCCGTGCGCGAGGGCAGGGAAGCGGAAGGCAAAACGGTGAAGGTCTTCGCCAGGGGGACTGCTGTTCCGGAACCATCCCTCGTCGAGCTGACACCGGAAGGCCGCTCGCCCGTCGTCGAGCGCCTCGCGTCCATCCCCCGGCCCGCCTTTTGGGGCGCGCGCGTCTTCAAGAATTACAAACTCGACGAGATCTTCCCCTATCTCAACGAAACCGCGCTCTTCAAAAATCAGTGGCAGCTCAAAACCGCCGCGCAAGTGGATTATCTGCGCCTGGTCGAAGAAAAATACCGTCCCATCCTGCTCGACCTTCAGCAAGAAGTCAAAGCAGCCGGTTGCTTCGAGCCCAAGTCCGTCATCGGCTTCTATCCCTGCGCCGGAGATGGCAATGATTTAGTCGTCTTCGATCCTGATAATCCAACCCGCGAGCTGGAGCGCATCACATTCCCGCGCCAGCCGCAGGGCCGCAGGCTCTCGATTGCGGACTTCTTTGAGCCAGTAAGTTCAACCCAGCGCGACGTCGTCGGTTTCTCCATCGTCACCATCGGCGGCGAAGCCAGCCGCCAGACTGCCAGGCTCTTCGAGTCCGGCGACTTCACAAAGTATCTCTATCTGCATGGCCTCTCGGTCGAAACGGCTGAGGCTCTGGCCGAGTTCGTCCACAAGCAGGCCCGTGAGTTGCTCGGCATCGCAAGCGATGACTCCCCGCGGATCTCCGATCTCTTTCATCAGAAATATCGCGGCTCGCGTTACTCCTTCGGCTATCCGGCGTGCCCTAACCTCGAAGACCAGAAAAAGATCTTCCGCCTGCTCAAGCCCGAGGAGAACATCGGCGTGCGCCTCACCGAGCAGTTCCATCTGGAGCCCGAGCAAAGCACCAACGCCATTCTCGTCCACCATCCTCAGGCCAAGTATTTTGTGGCATAAGAGTGCGGACAATCAAGTCGTGAAGCAAAGTATAATTGGAGGGCATAACGTAAAGGAGGAGAGAATGCAAGTCTGGATAATGCGAATTCTTGGCGTGCTTAACATTCTGTTCGGTGTGTTAGGTGCATATTATTCTGCTTGGATGATCCGGATGCGTTGAAATAGATGGCTAAGTGAGGCGACTCATTTCGATTGGGCAGTGTTTGTATTCCTTTCTGCCGTCAGCGTCTTAATGGTATTGTATCTTGCATATCTAGGGATAAGACTCATCAGGAAAGACGCAAGAGCTCTATTGCAATTGTGCCTGTTATTTACGGCTGAAATACTGTACATCTGCGTGCTTGTTGATGTGACATGGATCCGTATGCCAATTTCAATGTCTAATATTGCAGTTGGCTTTTGGGGAATGGCCGATGCCCCTCTGGTGCCACAACTGTTGACAGGATACCCGCTTATTGGAGCTGTCATCACCTTGATAATGCTGATCGTGCGGCGAAAATCCCCAAAAATGCTTTGAAATAGAATCAATTCTGAATAAAGAAATCTACTCGAAAAATAATTTCCGTTCTTTTGCAGATAATTATCGCCCTTTGTGCAACATTGGAAATAAGGCAATCACAGAGACAGTTTGTGTGTGTCCTCCTCGAACGGCCGGGGCGCAGTTACGGCATGGTCTGCGCTCCCGGCCGTTCGTCTTTTCAGTCTTCAGCTTCTCTGTAGCGTCCCAGCTCCTTCACCATCGCGCAATGCGGCCTGAGCGCCTCCATCGCGCGTTCCCCCTCGCCGCCCGAGCGCATCTGGCAATCCACATAGAAGATGTACTCCCAGGGCTTGCCGTGCACCGGCCGTGACTCGATCTTGGTCATGTTGGTGCCCATCGCAGCCAGCTCGTTCAGCGCCGCCACCAGCGTTCCCGGCCGGTTCTCCACGGAAAACGCCAGGCTGATCTTGTTCGCCTGCGCATCGCTCACCGCCTCCGCCGTGCGCCGCACCAGAAAAAAGCGTGTATAGTTTTCCGGGTTGTCCTGGATGCCGGCCTCCAGAATCTCCGCGCCATAATACCGGGCCGCCGCCTCGCTGGCGATCCCCGCCGCGTGCCGGTCACGCAACTTCACCAGCTGCTTCACCGCGCCCGCCGTGTCATAAAAAGCGACCGCCTCCATGCGCGCGTGCGCCGCCAAAAACTTCCGGCACTGCGCCAGCGCCACCGGGTGCGAAAAAACCCGCTCAATCTCGTCCAGCGCCACGCCGGAAAGGCCGATCAGGTTGTGCTGAATGCGTAGCCGCGTCTCCCGCACCACCCGCACATCGTGGGTCAGCAGCAAATCGAAATGCTCCACCACCGAGCCCGCCAGGCTGTTTTCAATGGGAATCACCGCCGCCTCTGCCGTCCCGTTTTCCACCGCCTGAAAGGCTTCAGCGGAAAGCGAACAGGGAACGATTACCCCATCGGGCACAAGTTTCATCGCCGCTTCGTGGCTGAAGGAGCCGGGCTCGCCCTGAATCGCAATCTTCATCGCGTTCTCCGTCCCTTTATTTCTATTATCTATCGCCACCACAAATCCGCCGCCACAAATCCCAGAAACACCAGGGCAATCACGCCGTTCATGGTGAAAAAAGCCGCATTCAGCCGCCGCAAATCGCGCGGAGAAACCAGCGAGTGCTCGTAAGCCAGCAGCAGCCCCACCGCCGCAATCCCCATCCAGCCCAATCGATGAAAATCGAACAACTCCCCAAACCACGCCAGCAGCCCCAGCATCGCCAAGTGCATCGCCCGCGCCGTCCAGAAGGCCGCGGGAATCCCCATCGCCTGCGGCAAACTGTGCAGTCCCGCCGCCCGGTCGTGCTCAAAATCCTGGCAGGCGTAGAGCACGTCGAATCCCCCCGCCCACAGCGTCACCGCCGCCGTCAGCACCAGAATCCGCACGTCCAGCTCGCCCCTTACCGCTATCCACGCCGCCGAAGGCGCCAATCCCAGCGCCAGTCCCAGCCCCAGGTGCGACCAGCGCGTTACGCGTTTCAGGTAGCTGTAGCCCCACAGCACTACCAACGCCAGCGGCGCGAGCTCCAGCGTCAGCCGGTTCAGCTCTGCCGCCGCCAGCACAAACACCGTCGCCGCCAGCACGGTAAATCCCAGCACAAAATTACGCGTCAGCAGCCCGGCTGGAATCGCGCGCATCTTAGTCCGCGGATTGGCCGCGTCCAGCTCCGCATCTGCCCAGCGGTTAAACGCCATGGCCGACGAGCGCGCCCCGACCATGGCCACCAGAATCCACCCCAGCGTCCGCCACTCCGGCCGCCCGTCCGCCGCCAGCAGCACCGCCGTCAGCGCAAAGGGCAGCGCAAACACCGAGTGCTCCCACTTGATCATCTCCAGTGTCGTCCGCGTCCTGGCCCACAAGCTCGGCATGGTTGGCTCCCCAACGGTATGGGACCAGTGTACTTGAAGTTAAGCGCAAAAAAATAATCACAATGATGGGGCAAGTGATGTATATTGGCTCGTGCCGGAAGAACACGACGGCAGCTTCGATCCAAAGGAGGACAAATGAAAATCATCAAGATTGCGAGTGTGTTTGGGATTCTCCTCTGCCTGGGTTCTGTCAGCCTGATGGCGCAGACCGTTCGGGTGGGAGGTGAGTCGTTGCGTGCCAATGGCCAGATTGCCCAGGGCTTTCAATATACAGGTTCATGTCCCGTTAGTCTGAAATTTGACTGGGGCTTAATCAGCACCGGTCGCACTGAGGTCACTTACCGCTTTGACCGCAGCGACGGCAGCCATGCCACCCATTCAGATAGAGTCATGATTCCGCGGGCCAATCAATCCGTGCCGGTCTATTACGATTGGCAGTTGGGCGCGAATACACGGCAATTCGCCGATTTTCACGGCTGGGTGAACATCATCATCGAATCTCCAAATCCACTTGAGAAGAAGATCCCATTCACCATTCATTGCCAATAGCGAATATGAAGTTGATGTCGGCCAGCAGGCCGGCCGCAAAGCCAAACGACGCTGGAGAAGATGGAGTGCTCCCACCTGATCATCTCCAGCGTCGTACGCGTCCTGGTCCACAAGCCCGGTATCATTAGTTCTTATTCGTCAATGCGTGAGCGTTAGGGCAGTCTCCTGTACGACAATAATCCCATGGACTCCTTGCGCATCGACAAATGGCTCTGGGCAGCGCGCTTCTTCAAAACCCGCGCTCTGGCCTCCAAGGCCTGCGACCTGGGCCGTATCGTCTCCAACGGCCACGAAGCCAAACCCTCACGCGAGGTCCGCGTCGGAGACCATCTCGTCGTCACGAACGAAGGCGGCGAGTTTCAGATTGAAGTTCTCGTCCTGAGCCACATGCGCGGCCCGGCCTCGGTGGCGCAGACGCTCTATCGCGAGAGCGAAGAAAGCAGGGAAGCGCGGGCCAAGACCGCCGCCGAGCGCAAGGCCATGCAGCAGTTCGCCCCCCTGCCCGAGCGCCGCCCCTCCAAGCGCGACCGCCGCCGCATCATCCACTTCCGCGGCCGAGCGTGAATCAGTACTCGTCCCTTTTTGCATGGCTAAGCGGAAGCATTCTCGAAAACCGTAACAAAGTTAGTCTGTCTGTTACGCCCCCCTACAACTCCAGCACATTGTCCTCGATGGCCAGGCGGACGTTGCCGTCGGATTTTGCCAGGCGGCGAACGGCTTCGGGCTTGTCTACTTTGGCTTTGAGCATGACCAGGGCCACGGGAACGCTGCGTCCGGCGCACTTGATGGTTTCGACGGCGGCAGCGCGGTCGATCTGGCAGGCGCGCATCAGGAGGCGGATGCCGCGCTCCACCAGCTTAGAGTTCTGCATGTGGACGTTGACCATCAGGTTTTCGTAGACATAGCCCAGCCGGGTCATGGCGCCGGTGGTGATCATGTTGAGGATCATCTTCTGGGCGGTGCCGGCCTTCATGCGTGTTGAGCCGGAGATGACCTCGGGACCCACGTCGGCAATGATGACGATTTCCGCGGCGTCGGCCAGCGGAGTTCCGTGGTTGCAGGTGACGGCAGCGGTGTGGGCTCCGCGGGCGCGGGCGTAGGCCACGGCGGCCACCACGTAGGGGGTGCGTCCCGATGCGGAGACGCCGATGATAACGTCCTTGCGAGTAGGGCGGCGGCGGGCGATGTCCCGCTGGCCTAGTTCTTCAGAGTCTTCGTTGACCTCGACAGCCGAGGCCAGCGCCTTGGGTCCGCCGGCCATGATGTACTGCACCTGTCCGGGGGCGGTGGAGTAGGTGGGCGGACACTCAGCGGCGTCCAGCGCGGTAATCCTGCCGCTGGAGCCGGCGCCGATGTAAATCAGCCGGCCGCCCTCGCGCAGACTGCGGGCCACCTGATCGATGACCAGCGCGACCTCGGGGATTGCCTTCTTGACGGCTGAGGCTACCTTGGCGTCCTCGTGATTAATGATTCGTGCGATGTCGAGCGCAGATTTGGTGTCAAAGCCTTGAGAAGCCTCGTTCTGGCTCTCGGTGGTCAATTCCTGAAGCTGGAAGGCCTGGTCTTTTTGCCTATCTACTTTATGGGCGGCGGCCGTAACCTGCGTCGAGCCGATTAGTATCGCATCTGTTCCCATTTTTTAATTGTATCTGGAATCGGTCAATACCGGGTAAAAATCGCCCATTTTCAGGCCTGTTAGGGATTACTCCAGGTCCGAGGGGACCTCGAACGTAACCAGTTCGGAGCGGAATCCGCCGGTGCGAAATGCACCGTAGGTGATGCCGGCAACCATGTATGTCCTTACTTTGCTGCGTTGTCAGCCGTGGGGGTGATGGTTTGGGCGGCGATGTTCCAGCCTGAAATCTGCACGATGGAATCGGCGGGGGCGTTGTCCGGCAGCAGCGCGGTCAGGGTGCGCGACTCTCCGGGCACAAGCTCGATCCAGTTGTCGGACCATAAGACGGGCGCGATGAGCCCGCCGGAAGGCGTGCGCGCGGCAGCGCGAACCTGGAAGGCCAGTTCGACCGAGGAGTTGTAAAGATGCAGGAGCAGTTCGCGGCCGCGCGGTGTATTCTCGATCTCCGCATGCGCAGTAACCGTCGACGGCGGCAGGCTGGTCAGCGCCGCCAGGTCTTCATGACGCCCGGCGGGCGTGTGCGTGTAGTTGGTCTTTGCCCAGTCGAAGGTGGTGAGCGTGGTGGGCACCCAGTAGAAGTTGTTGCTCACAATATTCCCGGATGCGTCCGCGAGGGTTAAGTCAACGAACAGGATGCGATCGGAGCCCTGATAGAGGATTTCCGGGATGGAGAAGACGCGTTGCGCACTGTCGGCAGCCGCATTGACGACCGACCGGCTGCTGTAGACTTCTTTTCCTGCCAGGTTGTAAACATGGACGCCGGCCTGGAGTTTTGCAACGGACTCATAGGTGCTATTGACTACCACGATGGAGAGATCGTCGTAAGAATACTGAATATGGAGCGGCTCACAGGCCTTTTTGGCGGCGAAGTAACCGGCGCCGGCATCGAGATAGTAGTCGTAGAAGTGCCAGTTCATGGAGGGCCAGGCGTTGTTGAGCATCCATTGAATGACGCCGGTGGAAGCGTACTTGTTTTTGCTGTAGGCCTCGAACATTGCGCGCTCGGAGTCGTACTCCATGGCCTGCGCCATGCGCTCAAACTCGGCGGCCGAACGGGGCTTGGCGTAGATGGCTTCCATGGCTTGGTTGAGGACCTGGAACGTGGAGAAATCTCCACTCCCGTAGTGATAGCTCCAGGCATTCGACGGCGGCCATGCCTCGGCTTCGGGCAGAAACTTTTGCCGGCTGGCCAGCGACGGAATGGCCGGCCCGGAACTGGTCTCGGTGTTGAAACCGTATGCGCCGCCGTGTTGCCGGTCCACATACCAGTAGCTGGGCGCGACGTAATCGTAGGGCCCGGTCATCTTTACGCCGCTGGCGCCGGTCACCGTGGTGGGCGTGGCCGAGGCGGAAGAGAGAACGGGATTGGGCCAATGAGTCTCGGACTCGACTTTTAGATAGGCGCTCTCCACGTCGGCAGGCGGAGGATTGTCGCTGCCGTTGAGCCATACCAGCAGGCTGGCGTTGTGGCGCAGGCGCATCATCTGTGCGCGCAACGAGGCGGTGGCGATGGCGAGGTCATCCGGAGTCCATTCCTTCCAGTGCTCCCAGTGGTCGCAACAGCACCAGCCGAGCATAACCAGAATGCCCTGCTGGTCGGCCAGATGAAAGAATTCATCGGTTTCCAGCTTACCCTCCAGGCGAATGGTGTTCAGGTTCAGATCGCGCACCAGGCGGAACTGCTCGCGCAGGCGCTTTTCGTCAGAGCGCAGCAGCATATCCTGCGACCATCCCGCGCCGCGAATCAGGATGGGCTTGCCGTTGACGCGAAAGAGGCGGCTGCCGCCGACCGTCAGCTCCGAGGTGACCTCGCGGAATCCGAAGTCCACGCTTTGCTCGTCCGTGGCTTGGCCTTTCACGCTGAAGCTCAGGGTGAGACGCTCCAGATGCGGTTCGCCCATCTGGCTGGGCCACCAGGGTTTGGGATTTCGAATGCGCAGTTGCGGAAATTGTTCAGGAGTGAAGACGATTTCACGATCCTCATGCGGCGCGAGTTCAACCGGCTGCTCGAAGCGAATGCCGGCGGCAGTGCCGGAGACCAGGCCCTTGATCGCGTGATCGGTCGAGTTGTGCAGCTCGGCGTAGATGGTCAGGTCGGCGGTGTCGAGCGTCTGGTTGAGAAAATGCGTGACGGCCAGCGGCGAACGCAGGGTGACCGGGCCGGTCGTCACCAGATCGACTTCGCCCGTAAGGCCCATGTCTTTATCCGGCGGCGCGGGATTCCAATCGACCCAGTTGATGCCCAGGTCCTTTTCCGTGGGCGCAAAGGACTCCACGGCCAGCACATTCGTCTTGCCGGGCTTCAAAATCCCGGTTACATCAAAGTCATAGGTACGATAGGCTCCGGCAACCTGGGCCGAGTCAGCGATTTTGTGGCCGTTCAGCCAGATTTCCGCGCGATAGTTGATGCCGGCGAAGTGTAGCCAGAATTGCGCTTCCTTTTGCGAGGCGGCGGGCGCGGTGAACTCGGTGCGATACCACCAGCCGCAGCGGTAGGGGCTATGCTGCGACATGGGCAGATTGGCAAAGACGTGGCCAATGGGATAATCCGTGCCGGGAATCTGGCGCAGGTTCATGCCGTAGTAGGGATCGGGAAAGACGCCTGCGGCAACCTGCGCGGCCAGCACGGTCGAGGGAACGGTGGTCTTTAACCACTTTTCCGCGGCGAATTCCTCCGCGGAAATCGCTTCGCCCGCGGCCTGAAGCTGGCAGGCCGACTGCACCTGCCACCCTTCGTGGAGCGGCGTTATGGTTCCAGCCTGAAGAACTGCCGGAAGGGTGAGCAAAACCAGGAAAAGCGGCGCAAGTCTTCTTTGCATGACGGCCTTAGCTCCTTCATTCGCAAGAAGAGATTCTCTCATAGATGGTAGCCAGCAGTTCGCTCCTGCTCCGTTTGACACTGGAACATCGGCAGTGCTTTGATGGTTCCAGCGGGACGGTGTTATCCCGGCTCGCCTGAATTATGGAGACGCGGAATGAGGGCAGTTATGAAGATACTGGCAGCAGTTGTTTTGTCCGGTGCGTTGTTATGCGGATGCGGCGGAAGTGGGGGTGGTGGCACGATCCCGCCGGAAAACCAGGCAGCAACGCCCACTGTTTCCACTTCGCAGGCGCAAAACGGCGCCGTGGTGGTCAGCCTGGCAACTACAACCAGCGGGGCTACCATCTACTACACAATCGACGGAACGACCCCAACAAACACTTCGCAGATCTATCAGGCGCCTTTTCTTGTGGCTTCGAACCTGACGGTCAAAGCCATTGCCGCGGACCCGCCAGGCTATCTGAACAGCAATGTTGTTAGCCAGAGCTTCACTCCCAACATCCCGTCGGGAACGCTGGTCTGGTCCGACGAGTTTACCAACTCCACCGGCTCCAACGCGCAACCCAATCCGTTGGTCTGGACCTACGACACCGGCAACAGCGGCTTCGGTAACAGTGAGCTTGAGAACTACTGCGCGTGGGGATCCAACACATCACCGTGCTCGACGGCGACGCCGAACGCCTACGTGGGCACAGACGGCTACCTGCACATCGACGCGCTACAGCCTTCGGCCGGCGTCTACACGTCAGCGCGATTGAAGACCCAGGGATTGTTCAGTTTTCAGTACGGCCGGTTTGAGGTGCGCGCCCAGGTGCCGGAGGCGCAGGGCTTCTGGCCTGCAGCCTGGCTGATGGGCAACAACATCGCCACTATAAACTGGCCGGCTTGCGGCGAGATGGATGTGCTGGAGCGGATCGACGCGGCAACCACGCCCGACTGGAACCAAGGCTCGATTCACGGAACCGGCTTTACAGGCGGCAATCTGGGCACCGTCTTCAATTTTCCCAGCGGGCAGACGGCAGCAGGCTGGCACACCTACGGCATGATCTGGAGTCCGGGCAGCGTGGCCTATTACGTGGATGACCCGACCCATCCCTACGTGACCTATACAACCTCGAGCATCAGCGGTTTGAGCGGCGCGGTCTGGCCCTTTGATGCTGGCCAAAGCAACTTCATTCTCCTGAACCTGGCCGTGGGAGGCGATTGGCCCGGAAGCCCCAACGCCACCACCCCGTTTCCTTCAGAAATGCTGGTGGACTATGTGCGGGTGTACACGAACTAGGGCCAGGCAGGGAAGACACCGGGCATCGACGGTCAACTACGATCCGTTTGCACATTCAATTCTGCAAATGGCCTTTGGAATGCCGCAAAGCACCGTTCGCTCTAAGGTTGCTTGCGCATTCACGGACCCTGTGGTACAAATGAATCATTCCAGTTTGCCCCCCAAGGCAAACCTGGATTTCATGCAGAGTGGCTGAGGGACGAGCCCTGTGACGCCACGACAACCTGCCTGGGCAAACCAGGAGTATGGTGTCAACTCTCGCCCGTATTGGGGAACATGAGATTCGGGGGTCGCTTCAGCACTCTAAGTTGAGGCGTCTCGCAAGGTACTTCGAGTCATTTCACGTTCGCTCTTTTGAGCCGGTCACGCGCTCGTATCAGTACAGACTCTCGTGTTGCGAGGGATGAATGACGATTGCATACGAATTGCGCTGCCGGGAATGCGGAAAATCCTACGGAAATCAACCGCTTTCTATCTGTGACGAGTGTTTTTCTCCGCTCGAGGTGATTTTCGACCTGGAGTATGCCCGCTCGCGCTTTACCCGCGAGGCTATCCAACAAGGACCGCTGAATATGTGGCGCTATCGGACACTGCTGCCGGTGAGCGACAGCTACCAGCCGCAGACCCCGGCGGGGTTCACGCCGCTGATGAAGGCTCCGCGGCTGGGCGCGCGCATCGGAGCGAGCAATCTCTTCCTCAAGAACGACGCTGTCTGCCTGCCCACTCTCAGCTTCAAGGATCGCGTGGTGGCCGTGGCGCTAGCCAACGCGCAGGCCTTCGGCTTCGACACGGTGGGCTGCTCGTCAACCGGAAACCTGGCTAACGCCGTGGCCGCTCAGGCAGCGCGTCTCGGATTGAAGAGCTTCATCCTGATTCCCGACGATCTGGAGCCGGCCAAGATTATCAACACGCAGGTATACGGCGCCACGCTGGTACGCGTCGCAGGCAACTACGACCACGTTAACCGCCTATCGTCGCAAATCGCCGACCGCTACAACTGGGGCTTTGTGAACGTGAACCTGCGCCCCTTTTACGCCGAGGGTTCGAAGACAGTGGGCTATGAAATTGCAGAGCAACTGGGCTGGCGGCTGCCGGACAACATTGTTTGCCCCATGGCCGGCGGATCGCTGATTACAAAGATACGCAAGGCCTTCGACGAGCTGATATCGCTTGGCCTGGTGGAGGACAAGCAGGTACGCTTCTTCGGGGCGCAGGCTACCGGCTGCTCGCCTATCATCCAGGCAGTCAAGAGCGGGACTGACACGATTGAGCCGCAGCGGCCACACACTATCGCTCGGTCGCTGGCTATTGGCAACCCGGCAGACGGGGTGTATGCGTCGCGCGCCATTCGCGCCTCGGGCGGCTGGGCTGAGGATGTGTCGGACGTGGAGATCGTTTCTGCCATGCAGGAAGTGGCGGAGACCGAGGGCATCTTTGCCGAGACAGCCGGCGGAGTGACCACTGCTGTCACCGCGCGGCTCTATGCCCATGGGCGCATCCGGCCTGATGATCTGACCGTCATCTGTATCACCGGCAACGGCCTTAAGACCACAGATTGCCTGAACGGTGCTTACGAGCAGAGTCGGGCTATCCGTCCCCGGCTCAGCGACTTTGAAGAGTTTGTTGAAGAACACAACGAGTGCAGCTCAACACTGAGTCAGGACCTGGTCCTGGCGGGAGATACCGATGGCCGTTAGAGTTCTGTTACCCAACGCCTTTCAGAAGCACACCAACAACGCGCGCGAGATTACCAGCACGGCGACCAATCTGCCCGAGCTGATCACTGAGATCGAAGGCCGTTTTCCGGCCCTTCGCAAGCACCTGCGCGGCGAGGACGGGCAGGTCCGCCGCTTCATCAATTTTTATGTAAACGAGGAGGACATTCGCTTCCTGGGCAATGAGAACTACCGCTTTCAGGAGGGCGACGAGGTGCTGGTGATTCCATCTATCGCCGGCGGGTGAAGCTGCGTAACGGCAATTCGAGTTACTGACGTTACCAGAGGCTCTCCCTGCGGGGAGGGCCTTTGTGTCACAGCCGGGTTACAGGCTGAACAAAACATTTGCATTGTTTTTGCACGGGATTGACCGTTCATTTACAGGTCTCAGCGGATACTGCTCCCGTGATCGCGCACACTGAGCAGAAGATTCCGCTAAAGCTGGCCGTTGGTTCCACCGTTCTGGTAGAACCGGGATTTTCCACCCAAGTTCCGACACCTCCTCCGGCTCAGATCAGGCCGCGCATTCATGCTGAGGTTGGCCGTTACCGGCTGCGGCTGGCCGAGAGCGTCGAAGATAGGGATGCAGCCTGCCGGCTACGCTTCAAGGTCTTCAACATCGAGCTGAACGAAGGGCTGGCCAGTTCCTACCAAACCGGCCTGGATACTGACCAGTTCGACCTATTCTGCGATCACTTGCTGGTGGAGGACAAGCTGGAGAGCAACCCGGCCAAACGTGTTGTGGGCACTTACCGGATGCAGTCCGGCGCGACCGCAGCGCGTAACCTGGGCTACTACTCCGAGCAGGAATTTGATTTTGCCCCCTATGAACCACTGCGGGCCGACATTCTGGAACTGGGCCGGGCCTCCATTGATCGTGAGCATCGAACACCTGAAGTTCTTACATTGCTGTGGCGGGGTATCGCCCAGTATGCTAACGACATGGGATTGCGTTACCTGGTCGGCTGCTCATCGTTGACTTCGAAAGATCCGGTTGAGGGCTGGCGGGTATATGGCCAGCTTGATCGCTACCGGGTTTCTCCGGAGTTTGAGACTGCGCCGACCACCGCATACGCCTGTCCCAGCGAGCAAGTGGGCGTAAACGCACAGTCGTCGCCCTGCCAGCAAGACCTGTCGATGGAGACCACCACTGCTACTCAGACGCGAGTCCCCCGGCTGCTGAAAACCTACCTGACCCTGGGGGCGCGCATCTGCGGACCGCCAGCCTGGGACCGGGAGTTTGGCACCATCGATTTCCTTACGCTGCTCGATCTGAAGTTGCTTTTGCCTTCGGCACGCAACCGTTTTCTGGCACCCCTGCATACATGATCTTTCGCACCATCCGGCGCGCTGTGGCGCTGGTGCTGGCTTTGGCCTTATCCATCTTTCGCTATTGGCTGATTCGTCTGCGCGGCCCGCTTTCCATGGAGCGCCACGCGCTGTGGGGCCAGCAAACCGCCCGCACAATACTGGCCGGCGTGGGCATTCACTACAGCGTGAAGGGTACTCCGCCTACGCATGGGCTGGTCATCTCCAATCACCTCAGCTACTTAGATGTCCCCATCCTCGCGGTGGCCATGCCCTGCTTCTTTGTCGCCAAGATTGAGATAGGCGGCTGGCCCATCTTCGGCTGGGCGGCGCGCGCCTGTGGGACCATCTTCCTTGACCGCAACAGCCGGGAAAGCGCAATGAGCGTAGCCGACCAGATGGTGGAGCGGCTTAAGTTGCAGATTCCAGTGCTTTTATTTCCAGAGGGGACCAGCACCGACGGCAGCCAGTTGTTGCCCTTCCACCCCCGGCTCATTGACCCAGCCACCTCGACCGGCACGCAAATTACAACGGCTGCTGTACGCTACGTAATCGAGGACGGCACGCCGGAGAAGGAACTGTGCTGGTATGGCGATGAGACGTTCACGACGCATCTCCTTAAGGTTCTGGGAGTTGCGGGGTTCTCCGCCGAGTTGCGCTTTGGCCAGCCGCACATCTACAACGACCGCCGCGTGGCCGCCGATTCGACACGCGCCGAGATTGCAGCCATGCGCGAGGAGATGCAGAAGACAGGAAATAGAGACTAGCCACCCCATCGAGCAAAAATCGCTCGCTGGGGACCCCGGCAGGGAATAGAGAGCAAAGATCAGGCACGAAAACGCGCAACAACAACCTCTACTTCGAAGTAGAGGTTTTTTGCGCAAAATTGGGTTATTTGGGAAGCGGCAAGCGCGGGTATATTCTCTATTTGTTCGCTTTTCTGCGATGAAGTTAGGATTCAGCCACCTGCGGCGGGGGGACGGACTCCTTCGACAAGCTCCCATTGATGAAAGGCAAATACAGGTCCTTCGACTCCCCACCCCATCGCACAAAGATCGTGCGCCGGGGACCCCGGTTTCGCTCAGGATGACAATCGAGTGATTTAAGCACTACTACGCCGCGTGGATTGATTTCAAAAGCCGGGTGGGTGGTGTATCAGGGCACGGCTGAAACCGTGCCCTGACGCTATCTCGACTTGTTCAGAGGTCCTGGTGGACGTTGAACCCGGTGGAACTCGCGCGGCCTCAGAAGGCCAGCTTGAGCGCCAGTTGCACCAGGCGAGGATTGTTGACGGTGGAGTTGACGGCGCCGAATCCTGGAGCGTTGATATCGTTAATGGGCATGCCGTACTGGGGATGATTGAAGAGGTTGAAGAACTCGGCGCGGAAGTTCAAACCTATATCTTTGCGAGGCAGCGCAAACTTCTTAATCACCGAGAAGTCGGAGTTAACAAAGTCGGGCCCGGTGACGGGCACACGCGCGGCATTGCCGAGCTCGCCGGGTAGCGGCGCGGCGAAGCAGGCGGGATTGATCCACTGGTGCTGGCCGTGGTTGGCGGCGTAGGGGTTGCAGTTGGGCAACTGATCGGGCCGGTTGTAGTTGTTGTCGTTGCCACCGTTATTGAAGTAGTTGTAACCTTGTCCAGCTTGATTGTTGCTGTCGATCAGCGGAACAGGGAAACCGGAAGAAATTCTTTCGATCAGGGTAAATTGGAAGTTGCCTAGAATGGCATTGGTTGTGTTATTCCAGTTGTGGCCGAATTGCTTTCCGCGGCCGAAGGGCAAATCGTAAATGACGCTGCCGGTGAAGCTTTGATTGAGATTGATCTGCGACAGGGACCAGTCGAGATTTTCCCAGTTGGGCAGCGGGTAATAAGGAGCGCTCAACACCGAGCCCAGGCCGTCGGACAGACCGTTGTCGTAGGTGCGGGAGTAGGTGTAGGCAACCAGCGCGTAAAGACCGTACTTGGGCGTCTTGGTCTCCGCCTTCAACTGCATTGAGTTGTAGTGTGTTTTGCCCACGTCGGCGAGGAGGAAGACGATGTTGTCGTAGGGGGTGTTGGATTCGTAGGGCGGCACATACGGCGCGCCACCGGGAAGGCAGCCAATTGTGTAGCCGGAGACTGTGCCGCAAGCGGACGGGCTCTGCGTATTCATGTCGTTGCCGTACTCCAGCAGATGGCCGCCGACCGAACCGGCGTAGCCGGCGGTGAGCACAACATTGCCGGGCAACTGGCGTTCGACGTTCGCGTTATATTGGTGAACCCTGCCCGGCTGGAAGTTCTGCGGCATGTAATTGAACGAGCCGGTGAAGTTGGTCGCATTTTGCGGAGTGGGGAGGGGAGAAAAGCCGCTGGAGAGGCTGATTGCTGAGGGCGACTGGCTGAGTGTAACGGCGCAGTAGGACGTTGAAAAGGCGCAGCCGGCGCCTGTAAAAGCATCGGACTCGCCGAGGTTGGGCGGATTTTGCCACAGGCCCTGCACGCCCTGGCTCCATGCCGAATCGTGATAGATGCCAAAGCCGAGACGAAGGACAGTCTTGTCGCTGCCGCGAATCTTCCACGTAAGGCCGAGGCGGGGTTCATATCCGCCCCAGTACATGTTGATGCCCGCCGATCGGCTCACTCCGTTCTGGCCCGCAATCAGAAGCTGTCCCGGCTGAAGCGGGTTCGCGGAGGGGATATAGTCCGACATCCGGTTATGGATCTCGGTTTCCGGAGTGGTCATATCCCAGGCCAGGCCGAGATTGAGGGTGAGAGATGGGGTAACCCTCCAATCATCCTCGACGAAAGGCCTGTAGATCTTCCAGCGGCGGCCGGTGACTGCACCATTGTATGTCTGGTCGTGGATAGCCCCCCCGGTAAATCCCATTAGCAGGTCCGCCTCGGGATTGCCGGGGGTGGCGCCGTAGCCGCTGAAATATCCGCCACTGCCGATGAGCCAGAAGCCGTCCTGGAATGCCTCTGTGCCGACGTTCATCTGGTTGTCGCGGAAATCGATGCCGGTGCGGATGTCATGGTGGCCGCGGATCAGGTCGAGAACATCCTTGAAGGAGAAAATATTCGTTCCGCCCTGAAATGGAGAGTAGCCGCGATCGCCGAGGGACCAATAGCCGCCGTAGACTTCTGTGGAAACCAAACCTTGACTGTACGGGGTACCGCCGGTTGAGCAGCCCAGATCGGCGTAGGGAATTCCCAGGGTGGCCGAATCGCAGGTGAAGTTATCCTGCGAGGCAATGTAGTCGAAGATGCGGTCGTAGCCCAGGGAGGCCTGGTTGAGCGTGCGGGGCGAGAATACGTGCGTTTCGCCGATGGCGATGTTGCGCGCGTGGTTGATGAGGGTCTCATTGCTGCCGAAGGGACTGCTCTCCGCGAGGGACGGCGCGGGCGCGCCCCCTGGATCGTAGGTGAACGCCTGGTCGTAGCTGAAACGAGCAAAGGCATTGTCTCTGTCTGTGAATGTCTGATCCAGGCGGACATCGAACTTGGTTTCGTTCAGGCTGCGGATAGGCTCGGTGACGAAGTTGTATCCCAAGGTGGAGCTGCCGACGGGTTTCTCGCTGGTAATAAGGGGATCAACCTTGGGATAGAACCCCATCAGACCCTGGCCGATGCTGCTGATCAGGCCGGAAGGAATCTTGTTGCAGGGAACGCCCGCAGCCTGGCTTCCATCGGAGAAGAGCGTCGTAGGAGATCCGCTTGCGGATCCAGTGCACTGGAAATAGAGATTTGATCCGGTCGCGCCAATCATGTTTGGATTGACAATGATGAGACCGGGGTTGCTATTGCCCCAAGGATCGTTGGTAAAGTCACCACCGATCATTTCCTGTGTAGGAACCAGGCCGGTGTAGACAATTCCCTGGCGCTGATACTTCTGCTCGCCATCGACGAAGAAAAACGTCTTGTTCTTGCGAATCGGTCCGCCGACGGAGCCTCCAAACTGGTTCAGATTGAACTTCGGGTTTGTAATGGCAAAGTCACGACTCGCGTTAAGGTCGGTGTTGCGTGCGAACTCGAAGAGCGATCCGTGGAAGTCGTTCGTCCCCGATTTCGTCGTGACCAGAACGGTAGGTCCGGCCCGCGTCCCGAACTCGGCGGAGTAGGTGTAGGTCAGGACTTTAAATTCCTGGATGTCGTCGATCGAAGAATAAATGCCGATGCCGCCCGCGGTCAGTTCGTTATTGTCTACTCCATCCAGCAGCCAGTCGGTGCTGTTAGGGCGTGAGCCGCCGACTGACAGAGAGAAGGAACCGCGCGCGGCCACCTCGCTGGCTGCGGCGGTGGTGAAAAAGCTGCCGGTATTCGTCTCTGCGGTGGCGCCGGCGGTGAGGGTGGCGAGTTGAACGAAGTCGCGGCCATTCAAGGGGAGCTGCGACACCTCTTGCGCGGTGATGACCTGGCCGAGGGATGGATTGGCTGTCTCGACAGCTACGACCTCACCGGCAACTTCCACCGTTGTGACTACGGTGGCGGGCACGAGCGTGAAATCGAGCTCGCGGGCTTCATCGATCTGAAGATAAAGACCTTTTGATTCAGCGCTTTTAAAACCCGCCGCATCGACGCGCACGGTGTAGGTTCCGACAGCAAGCAAGGGGATCAGATAGTGTCCCGTACTGTCCGTTTTGCCTGTTCGGGCCAGGCCGGTTCCCTGAGAGGTAGCCACGACGGTAGCTCCCGGGACAGCCAATCCGGACTTATCGAGAACATTGCCTAAGAAACTTCCAGTTGCCTGGCCATGCATGGCCGGAGAGAACATCAGCGTGAGAACGCAGACGACCAAGAGAAGAAGTACTTTGTGAAATTTAGTATCGGCCGAGTTTTCCACCGATGCCGGAAACTCTGTGTAAAACATTACATTTTTCATCGTCATTTCCTTTCGACAAATCGTGAGGAGATTACTGCGTAAAACCTGCTGAAAACGCTGCTGCGTAGACTACGCTAAGCGTGATCAAAAACTTGACTCATAGAATGTAAGAGACGACCTTTCGTAAGTCAATACGTATTGGCCGGTCCAAAAAAATATTTACCTACCCACAACTACTACGCTGTTGCAGAATCGGCGATGAGGAGGCGGAGGTCGCGGAGGTTGTGGCCGGTGGGTCCGGTGACGACGGCGTCGCCCAGGGCGGTGAACATGGGGCAGGCGTCGAAGTTGGCCAGCGACGACTTCAAATGGAACCCGAAGGTGTGGGCGCGAGTGACGGTGGTGGGGTCGGCGATGGCCCCAGCTGCGTGGGAGTTGCCGTCGATGCCGTCGGAGCCGGCGCTGAAGACGGTGAGTCGCTGGCCGGCGTACTGCTCGAGATCGAGGGCGCAGGCCATGACGAATTGCTGGTTGCGGCCTCCAGCGCCGGGAGTGCGGTCGAGGGTGACCGTGACCTCGCCGACAGAGATGAGGCAGAGGCGCGGATGGACGGCGCGCAGGGCATGGAATCGCTCAAGGAGGTAGCGTGCGGCGTCGGCGTAGTCCCAGTCGTCGCAACTGTTGTCGACCACGACGTGAAAGCCTGCCTGTTGGGCGAGGGCGCGGGCGTTCTCCGTCAGGTCGTGGCTGCTGAGCAGCAGCTCGAAGACGGAATCGCGAAAGGCGGGGTCTTCGCTGGACATAGCCGCGGCGGCGGTGACGCGGCGGGTGGGCACTGCTTCGGGTTTGGAAAATGATGGGAAAAAGGGCGGAAACCAACCTTTGTTGCCGGGAGATTCTGGCAGGTCTTCACGTTCGAAGAAGGCAAGGACGGAGGGCGGCAGCTTGGATTTGAGGTCGTACTTTTCCAGCAGGTGGCGCACCTCGGAGACGGTGGAGTGGTCAGGCGATGTGGGTCCGCTGGAGAGCGCGTCGAGAGAGCGCAGAGGCACATCGGGGAGCAGCAGGCTGACCTTGGCGGCTTCTCCGGCGGCGATGGCAAGGCGTCCGCCCTTGACGGCGGAAAAATGCTTGCGCAGGGTGTTGATCTCGCTGATGGGAGCGCCCGAGGCCAGCAGCAACTGATGGAAGGCAATGGTGTCGTCGAGGGAGATCTGCGGGTCCAGAGGCAGATCGAAGATGGCCGAGCCTCCGCCGGAGATGAGGAAGAAGACCAGCGTGTCTTTGCGGGCGCGCTTGAGCATGGCCAGGGCGGCGCGGGCGCCGGCGAAGGACTCCTCGTTGGGCAGCGGATGACCACCCTCGAAGTAGTGAAAGCGCCAGGAGCGATGAAAGGGAAGCTGGTTGGAGCAGCAGATTCCGCGCAGGCCACGGCGGCGGGTCATGCGATCCAGAAGCACATCGAGCATGGGGCCGGCAACCTTGCCCAGGGCGATGATAAATATTTTTTTGTAGTAGGAGAGATCGATGGAGGCAGGGCCGCTGCCGTCGGGCAGAAGCCGATGCATGATGTGGCCCTCAAAGCGAATGCGGCGGTCGAAGGCGGATTCAATGCTGCAAGCCTTGATGGCGCCGGTAAAAATTGCAGTGGCCGTGGCGTGCAGGGCATCGAGAGAGGAATCGGTAGCCAAGGTCATTGGAGTTGCTCCTTCAGCCATCCAGCGAGCGCCGTCTGCATGGGCTCGAGTTGACCGGTAAAGAAGTGATCGGCGCGGGGGAGGAGCACCAGTCGCTTGGGTTCAGGGGCGGAGGCGGCCAGACTTGCCAATTGCGAATTCGGGTCGAACTGGTCATCTGCACCGCTGAGGAAGAGCTTGGGAATTGTGCAAGCGTGCAGGTGGGGATAGCGGTATTCGAATCCGGGAACCTGAGTTGGCAGGCCGAGCAGGGCCAGGGCACGCACGTTTTTGGGAGTGTGGACAGGCGAACAGCATGCGCTGAGCGCCATGGCCGCGCCGAAGCTGAAGCCAACCAGCACCAGCGGCAGGCGGTATTCGTTTTCGAGCCAGTCAAGCGCCGCGAGCACATCGCCGATTTCGGCATGGCCGTCGTGCACTCCGTGGCTCAGGCCTGTGCCGCGAAAGTTGAAGCGCAGAACCGGCCAGCCAAGGCCCCATTGCGGGTCGTTGAGGGCCTTCATGGCGTAATAAACCACCTTGTTCTGCATGTTTCCGCCGCCTAAGGGGTGGGGGTGGCAGATGAGCGCGGCAAAACGAGAGTGGGGCGCGCCCTCGTTCACAACAGCTTCCAGACGGCCGGCGGGACCGGGGATCGACAAGCTGCGCAGAGCGGCTGTCGCGGGGCTGGTTATGGGTTTGGCGGGAGCGGTTGTGGAGGTCATCCCACAGATCATTCTACGCGATGGAGGAGTGATTTTTCTCAGTGAAAAATGCTGCTAATGACGGAACAAACCACGATATCGCAGTCATTGTACGATCCACAGCTACAAACACATCTTGCCCGGAACACTCCATCGGGCACTCCATGGAACAAACCATTCTCCAGAACCGAGGGGACTGTGCAGAGTGAAATCTGGAAGTGCAGGTAAGGCACTTCTATCAAAGCTATTTGCAGCTTCCTGCATCCAAGGCGGATTGTACTGGGCGCGTTCTTGAGCGACGGACCACCTACAAACAATGTTGCCAGATTCCGCTTGCCAAGATGTTTTCATCTGTCTCCTCCTCGACATTAGGCCCTGACAACGCCTAATCACCAGTGCAACGGATTGCGCAATCCAGCCCAATTATTATGATAATCCGAATTTGTAGCGCTGGTGAAATAATCCTGCGCAGGATTTTCTGAATGAATGGCACTCCAGAGCTTTAAATTAGCGAGTCCAACTTACCGGGCACAGTTTATTAGGCATATAACGCCGTTTGAGGTATTCTGGCAGCATCATGACCATCCCCCTGGCTGATGATTTAACCATCGAAGCACTTGATCCTATCCAGTTGACTCGCCAACTGTGCGAGATCGAGTCAACTACCTACCATGAGGGCGAGATAGGCAATTTTCTTACAAATTTTCTTATCCAGCGCGGATGGCTTGTGGAAAAGGCGGCTGTACCTCAACCGCCGGAAAACGCCGACGCAGGGGAGCGCTGGAACATCTATGCGGGTACTGCAGGCGAGTCGCCCGATCTGGTTTTTTCCACCCACCTGGACACCGTGCCGCCTTACATTCCCTTCAGAGAGGATGAAGATTTTCTATACGGACGCGGGGTATGCGACGCCAAGGGTATTATTGCCGCGCAGGTGGCCGCCGCCGAATTTCTGCAGGCGGTGGGATACCGGGTTGGCGTGTTATTTGTCAGCGGAGAGGAGCGGGACTCGGCAGGCGCCAAGGCCGCCAGTCTGAAGCACAGAGGCAGCCGCTTCTTCATCAACGGAGAGCCCACCGGCAACCGCCTGGGGCTGGCCTCCATGGGCGCTCTGCGCGTGGCCTTACGCTCCACCGGCAAGATGGCCCACTCGGCCTATCCAGAGATGGGAGACAGCGCCATCCACAAGCTGGTCAAAGTGTTGGGAAAACTGCTGAAGCTCCCGCTGCCGGTTACGGATGGCATAGGCTCCAGCACGCTTAACATCGGCCAGATCGAGGGAGGCTACGCCCCCAACATCATTGCCGACAAGGCCGAGGCGCAGGTGCTGGTGCGGCTGGTGGGGGATTCGGCGCCGGTGCGCGCCGCGATCATGGACGCCGCGGCAGGACTGGCCGAGGTAGAGTTCACGCTGGAGATTCCCTTCGTCCGTCTGCGCACCGTTGAGGGTTTTCCCACCATGATCGCCAAGTTCACCACCGACATTCCCTTACTGTCCAACTGGGGCGAGCCGCTGCTACTGGGGCCGGGGTCCATCCACGTCGCCCATTCACCCTTTGAGAAGCTGGCGAAAAGCGAGCTGCTGGAAGGGGTGGAACTGTACATTCAGGTGGCGAAGCAGTTGCTGGGGTGAGGGAGCGGAGGCATCTTCTCAGGCAGGCTTGGACCTGGCGCGCGAGGCCCGCAACTTCGGGGTAGCGGACTGAAGTGCCAGATCGGCAACGGTTGCCGTGCTTAGAACTCCCAGCATGGCATCCTGGGCATTAGCCCAGACATGATGCGCGGGGCAGAAGGATTTCCGCTTGCAAGTGGCGCCGGAGACCAGGCAGAGGTTCAGGGAGATGGGGCCCTCGACAGCCTCAATCACAGAGCGCAGGGTAGCCTTGCGTCCGGCAGGCAGCAATTCGAAACCACCGGTCTGACCCCGGCGGGAAACGATGAGTCCGGCGTGGCACAATGCCTGCAGGACCTTGGAAAGAAAGCTCTGCGGGGCTCCCGTGGCGCGGGCCAGTTTAGGCAGCAGCGCGCGTTCGTGGTCGGGCAGAGTGGCCATGTGGATCATCACGCGAATCCCATAGTCTGCTGCTCGCGTTACCTGCATTGTAGAGCTTAGTCTTTCCATTGGTTAGCTCCCTAACACTCCATATGGTAATCAATCTTACCGCATATGATCGCTGAGTGTAAGCAGATCGGCGGCCAGAGGGCAACCTTCACAGTGGGCTGTCCGGCGGCAATGGGCCTTGCCCACGGCGACCGTGAGGGCATGAAACTCGTTGAAGAGGCTCGCATGGTCCCTATGGTCATCGGCAGCGAAGGCCAGGTGGATGAGCTCGGCCAGGGAATCGTAACCTCTGCGATTGCGGCCGGGGATGGGCGTCAGCAACTTGTGCCGCTCGGCGATGCGCCGCAGGTACTCGTCGGCGACGGGAACGGGATGGCCGAGGGCGTAGAGCAGGATGGCGTCGGCGGTCTCTGGTCCAACGCCGGGCAAGGCCAGCAGGCGGGGGCGCAGGGATGTTGCGGGCGCGGCGGCGAGCGATTCGAGCGAACCGCCAAACTCCTTTTCGAGCAGGGCTACAAATGCCTTCAGCGCGGGAGCTTTGCGAGTGGGAAAGCCGGAGGGTTTGATCAGACGTTGCAACTTCCTGAGGGGGAGCGAGCGCAGACCTTTCATGGTCAGAGCCCCAGCCGCGCGCAGGTTGACGAGCGAGCGTTCGACGGCCTTCCATGCAGTGTTCTGGGTGAGATAAGCGCCGAGGATGACCTCAAAGGGAGTTTTGGCCGGCCACCAATGCTGCGGGCCGTAAGCCTGGAAGAGCCGGTCGTGCATGCTGCGCAGCCGTTGGGCGGGGGTGGGTTGGGGTGAGGTCACGGCTGGAATTAGGATAGCGGAGTTAGCGTGGTTATCGGAGCCAGCGGAGTTGGCTGGGGATAGTTCGATGATGACAGGGAGGGATTTATCCCTTTCATTGTGAAGTATATAGAGTCTATTACGTCTGGAGGAAGGCTCTGCCAGGCACGAGCGGTTTATATTTACTTGAAATCAATAAAAAAAGATTGTGAGTGGAGGCAATTGTGGAGTATATTGCACGATAGTCGAGAAGTGAAAGAGAAATCCCGGTCGGGGGATCTCTGATTTAGTTTCGATAGTTGCAACACCTCCCCTCGGGGGCGCAAGCCCTCGTGATTTTGAAGCATTTTCAACTCGGATTCTGTCCGGGTTATCTTTACTAATTGTGTCTATTCAAAACAAAGAGTTTAAAGAATAATTCAGAGGTTCTCCGGGGAAGCTTCTCGAACATCCCCCAGGAGGAACTATGAAATCTATGAGATCCGAACGCGGATGTAGTACGATCCGTGTCTCCATCGTCTACGCGAGCCTGCTGTTTGGGCTCATGTTGTTCTGCGCGATTTCTCCCACGCTCATAGCGCAGGAACCCACCAAGCCGGCGCCCGCGACTGAGGTGCGCGAACCTGTCCATCCGCCGGTGATTACGCAGCCCGTGGCCACCGAGCTGAAACCGAGCGCCGTGGAGCTGCAGAACTGGCGCAAGGCGATTTTGAAGACTCCGCGGCCAAAGAAGGCGTGTTACGAGGCTTCCTATCCTGAGACCGCGTGGCGCGAGGTTGCCTGCAAAGAGCCGTTGAAAAAACTCTATCCCCCGAGGCGTCCAGGGCTGGTCCGGACTGATGTCGTTGGAGGGGCTGGCCCGGATTTTTCCGCCGAAGTAACCGGCGCCATCTCTCAAGCTGAGGGTTCATTCGTTAGTGTAAGCCCCATCACGAGCGAGTGTTCCATACCCTGCGACCCCAGCACCGATATCTGCCCCGCGAGCCCGACGTGCAGCATGACTGGCGCCGTTGCCAATGACTATTCTCTACAAATGAACACTGCGCCCTTCACGACCGCGACATGCAACGGTCATTCGGGATGCAAAGGGTGGGAGCAGTTTGTGTTTCCGGAAGGCGGTGGCGGCAGCATCCAGTACTGGCTTCTGGACTATGGCCCGTCAGGCACAGAATGTCCAGCACCACGCGGTGCGAGTTGCATACCCGGCTATTCCTCAACCGACGGATGGTGTCCATATCAATTCGGAGGCGTAGGCAATGTATATTGCGTGGTCAACGCGGCGTCTTCCACCTCGGCTCCAAGTGTGCTGCCCACATCGTCGGAGTTTGCCACGCTGGTACTCACCGGCGAGGCGGGTAGCAGCACGACGGATGATTCCATTACCGTGACGGTAAGCGGCACGGCCCATACAGCGCCCGGCGGCAACTACTTCCCCGATCTAAGCTCCGGCACCAACTGGCAGGCGGAGGAGTTCAATGTCTTTGGCGATGGGGACGCAAGTCGAGCCTTATTCAACCCCATCCCCGGAATGACAATCGTAGTCAAGAATGCCGTGACTAGCGCGGTAGTGACCACAAGCGCGCCCAACTGCGTGGAAGAAGGCTTCACGGGCGAATCGAACAGCCTCACCATTGCACCGGCTGAGGGTACTACGACACCACCCGTGTGCTGTCACTACGGCGGGGCAAACCCGGCGATTGAGTTTGTGGAGAGCAATAACGCCACCGAGTGGGCGGCGTGCACGAATCCTATCACCTGGGGCGAGCCGCACATCACCACGGTGGACGGAACCTACTACGATTTCCAAGGCGCGGGAGAGTACGTGACTCTGCTTGATCCCGATGGAACGGAAGTTCAGGTTCGGCAATCGCCCATTCCATCCGACGCTCCCGGGAACTGGGTTCCCAACCCACCTCCGGCAAAGTATCAAGATGACGGGCTGGTTAGTTGCTTGAGTGGGAATACAGCCGTTGCCGCGCGCGTAGGGACACACCGCGTTACCTATGAGCCCTGCTTCGGCGGAGGCGCTTGCACCAACGGTCTCCAGCTTCGCATCGATGGTCAAGTTAAGACGGCGGGAGAGAATTTCGGCGATGGCGGGAGCGTTGAGACTTCCTCCGACGGCATAGAAATTCATTTTCCCGACGGTAAAATCCTGAGCGTGTCGGGGTCCTTGCCGCTTCTCAGTGTTGAATTCTCAGGCCTTGGGGTGGTGAGCAAGAGCGCCGGAGCACCCCAGAGTGGACTTGCGGGCGACGTTCCAAACGGCAATTGGTTGCCCAGGCTCCCGAACGGCACAGCGCTGGGGCCCATGCCGGCATCCCTGCATGCCCGCTATGTCACTCTTAACAAAACATTCGGCAATGCGTGGCGCGTAACCAACAGCAACAGCCTTTTCGACTATGCACCGGGCACGTCAACGGCAACCTTCACCAATATGGCTTGGCCCGTGGAGAATGCCAAAACATGCACTGTCCCGAATGTGAGGACGACACCGCACATCAGCGTGGCGGCTGCCGAGGAAGCCTGCAAGTCAATTACCAACGCAACCTTGCACTCCAGCTGCGTTTTCGACGTGCAGATGACCGGCATCACCCGCTTAGTCGACACTTACAAGATCACCGAGCTCGTCCATACCAAATTGCTTACCAAACCGATCATCATCAGACCTATTGTTGAAACCAAACCTAACGTTCAGTGATGACGCAAAACCTTCACAGGCCGGAGAAAGGGCAACCTTCTCCGGCCTGTGCTGTCTCAATTATGTCTATTGCAAGGTGTGAGCCGGCATCCCCAGAGCTAAAGACTTCACAACCATCCATGTTGGACTCGATAATTGAATTGACCCACTCCATAGTTACAGATTGCAGGAGGCAAGGATGAAGAGTCACACGGAGTACCTGGTATTTGAGACGAAGAAGCGGCGGGAGATGGTGCACATCACCGACGAGGTGGAGCAGATTGTGCGGCGCAGCGGGGTCAGGGACGGGCTTTGCTTTGTCTCTCCGATGCATATTACGGCCGCCGTGTACGTGAACGACCTGGAGAGCGGGCTAATCGAGGATATCGGCAAGTGGCTGGAGGAGCTGGCGCCGGCGCGGCCCGATTACCGGCACCACCAGACGGGCGAGGACAACGGGGACGCGCATTTGAAGTCGCTGCTGCTGCACCACGAGACTACTTTGCCGGTGACCAACGGGAAGCTGGACCTGGGAACGTGGCAGAGAGTGTTTTATGCAGAGTTTGATGGGCGGCGCAGGAAGCGTGTGATCGTCAAGGTGCTGGGGGTGGAGTAGGGGAGGCAGCGAATCAGCGAGTCAGCAAGTCAGCGAGACAGCGAATTTAGAGAACCTGCACGCATGACATGCTAACTCCTCTAACTTCGCATAATTATGGATTGGATGGCGCGGGAGTCTTATTGCCCTGCCCGGTCGCATCGTCGTCGGTGATTTTGCGCCATGGGCCAGTGGGATAAGCGGTACCTGACGCGGAGAGATCAATTTTTGTGCGGGGCAGGACGACCAGATCGACGCGGCGGTTTTCGCTGCGGCCCTCGACAGTATCGTTGCTGGCCGCGGGGTGGTACTCGGAGTAGCCGGCGGCTGAGATGCGCTCCGGAGGGATAGTCTTCAGATCGATAAAAATGCGAGCGATGTGGGTGGCGCGGGCCGAGGAAAGCTCCCAGTTGGAGTCGAACTCCGCGGTATGAATGGGAACATTGTCGGTGTGGCCCTCAATGCGCAGGTCGTAGGGCGTGCGGCTCAGCGAGGCGGCCACCTGACGCAGAGCAGGGAGCGCCTCGGGCCTGGGAGTGGCCGAGCCTGAGCTGAAGAAGCCGGCCTCACGAAGGCTGATCACCAGCCCGGCGCGATCCATCTTTATGGAGACGGCGTGTGAGGCGATCTGGCTCTTTAAACTCTGATCCAGTTCCCGGTGAAGGTTTTCCAGGTCTTGCTTGACTTTGGCTGGCGAGAGCACATCCTCACTCATGACAGTACTCACGGACTGCGCGTTTTGTTCAGTGCTGGTGTCGGAGCCGGTAAAGACGCCCAGAGAGCGGAACGCGGAATCGACGGCCCGGGTTACCTGCGCCTGCTTTTTCTGGTCGGCTTTGGCGAAGGCGAAGAGCACCACGAAAAAGGCAAACAGCAGAGTGATGAAGTCGGCATAGGAGACCATCCATCGATCCCGGCTGATGTTACTCTTGCGCCGTTCATTCATCATGCCACGCGCTCCTTCTGGTTTTGATGGGCGTTTTTGAGGAAACCGGCCAGCTTGACTTCGAGCATGCGCGGATTCATACCCTCGAGGATGGAGATCACGCCTTCCAGCATCATCTCGCGGCGCTGGTGGTCGTCGCGCAGGCGCAGGCGCATCTTGCCGGCGAAGGGCAGAAAAAAGAGATTGGCAATGCCCACGCCGTAGATGGTGGCTACAAATGCCACGGCAATGCCTTTGCCCACTTCCTGAATGTTGTCCAGATTCTTCATCACCTGAATGAGACCCAGCACCGCGCCCAGGATGCCGATGGTGGGCGAGAATCCCCCAGCCGATTCGAAGACCGCGGGCAGCCGTTCTTCGTTCTCAGCAGTGCAATCCAGGCTGACACGCATAATTTTGCGCAACTCAGCAGGCTCGGTGCCATCGACAGCCAGCATGAGGGCCTGCTTAAAAAATGGATCCTGAATGGTTTCGAGATCGCTATCCAGCGAGACGACGCCGTTGCGGCGAGCTTTGTGAGCGAAGGCAACCAACTGTTTGAGGAGCTGGTTGTCGTGCCTGCGGGGCGCGGAAAAGACATGCGCCAGGCTGGCGAATGCAGCCAGCACAGTCGGCAGCGGAAACTGGAGCAGCACCGCGCCCATGGTGCCGCCAAAGACAATCAGGGCCGCGGTCGGCTGCAGGACCTGACCGATGTTGCCGCCCTCGATGAGCAGCCCGGCCACGATGCCGGCGATGGCCAGGAATACTCCGCCAATGCTGCCCTTATCCATGAAAACTCCTCGAAAACCCTATGCGGAGAGCGTGAATCATCGTTCAGTTGCTTAGCGCGGTTTTTCCCCCGATGGCGCCGGCGGAGGAGGCTGGCCGGAGAGATCCAGGCTGGTGAGTGAAACTGCGCGCTGCAGTTCGCCATAGGATGGCAGCCGTTTGGCAACCGAAGCTAACAAGCGGGCGCGGTAGGCGAGCACGCGCTCCACCACTTCAGCCGTGTCCTCGCGCACAATCAGCTTCTCTCCATTGATCAGGGTAAGCATAGTGTCCGGGGAGGCTTCTGCAGTCTTGATCAAGTCGCTGTTCAGCACCATTGGGGTGCCGTTGAGCCGAGTGAGTTCGATCATTGCCTTGAAGCTCCTTCGGGGAGGTTATCGGCGAAGGGCGGGAAAGGTTCAGAGATTAGGGAAGATGAAGACAAAGTGTCCCGAGTGGGACACAAATACGGAGGAAATAAAGTCCACTGATGCTGTGCCGAAGAAAGGGCCAGATGCGTCGGCTCCGAGCCGGCAGCAGCTACCCACGGTTGGAAAAAGTTGGGAGCACTCTCGGATATGGGCCGCAAATCACCGCATCCAACAAGGAGAATCCCATGTCCCTGGGTGTCTTGAACAACCTCTCCGCGGTGTATGCGGAGAACAATCTGAACAACAGTAACAACAGCCTGAACACCGTGCTGCAGCAGTTGTCTTCCGGTTCGAAGATCAACTCCGGCGCAGACGACGCAGCAGGTCTTTCGCTGGTCAATGGGCTTCAGGCCAATCAGCAGGCTCTTACACAATCGAAGACCAATTCCGCCGAAGGCGTGGGACTGCTCCAGGTCGCCGACGGCGCTCTCTCGCAAGTGACAAGCCTGCTCAACCGGGCCGTGACGCTGGCTACCGAAGCCTCGAACGGCACCCTCAACTCATCGCAGGATACGGCGGCCAACCAGGAGTACCAGTCGATTCTGTCGGAAATATCGAACATCGGCTCGACGACTACGTACAATGATCAACAGGTTTTCAACTCGAACACCAACATCTACACCGGCGACGCATCGTTGGTCGGTTCAGCGATCGACGATCTGAACATCCGCACGCTGTCTTCGTCCAACGTGGGCGACACCGGCGGTGTGATGGCCTACACCAACGGCGCCAACAACGCATTCATCGACCTTTCGCATAACGGTACGATTGCCACCGTAGGCGATGCCCTCAGCAACGCGACCACCACGCTCAACGTCAACTATATGGCGACGGGGGCGGCTGGCGCCGCTGTTCAGAAGTCCGCAACAATCAGCGTAGGCACCGGCACCAACTTCGCCGACACAGCCCAGGGCTTGATCCAAGCCATTGACAGCGCTGGCCTGGGTTTGACCGCCACCTTTGACACGGCCACCCAAGCTGGAACTCAGGCTGTGGCCGCGGCAGGCGCTGGCCACGGCACCGACACCGGCATTGAGATCAATGGTCCGGGCGCGGGAGTGGGGACCAACACCTCACCGGGCGCTGTTGGCACTTTGGCTATCGCGGGGGGCACAGATTCAGAGACCGATGCTCTCACCGGATCACTGAGCCTAAAGAATGCAGCCGGCGCGAACATCACCCTTACGCTTGGCCAGGCGGGCACCACCGACAACATGGTCGACCTGGCGGCTACGCTCACCGGCGACGGGTTCACAGTCACGAACAATCTCACCGCTGGCGCCACAGGAAATCTGGTGATAACTACGCAAAACAGCGTTCAATCGGCCATCACTGGAACTTCTCTTGCTGACGCAACGGCTGGTACGCTTACCTACACCGCGTCGGGCGCATACTACACCACCGGCATCACAGATACCACCTTCGGTACTCATGGAGTTATGGACACCGCCACCGGTCAGGCAGGTGCTGACGCAGTGCTCACCGCGGACACAAACAGCGCGGGCGGCACGGCGACCATCAGCTACTCGGACCTGGCTGGCCAGTCCCTGAGCGCATCTGACCTGTCTGATCAGTCCGATGCGCAGTCTGCGCTGATCGCTCTCAACACGGCCATCACCGACGTGTCGGCGCAGGACGGCTACATTGGCGCCCAGATCAACACGCTGAACGCCGTCAGCCAGGTACTCAGCACGCAGCAGGAGAACGTACAATCGGCACAGAACGCGGTGCAAGCCACCGATTATGCGTCGGCAACCTCCAATATGTCCAAGTACGAGATACTGAGCCAGACGGGCATCGCCGCCCTGGCGCAGGCCAACAGCGTGCAGCAGGAAGTGATGAAGCTGTTGCAATAATCCGGAGCTCCAGCGACAGGATATCGTCGCCGGGGTGAAGTGAACCGGCAAAAACCAAACACCACAGAAGGGCGTCCGCGAGGGCGCCCTTCTGTGCGCCAGCAAGCAGCAGCGGAAAGGCGTGCTGATTTCTACGGGAATGTGCTAATGCAGCACGCACAGAAGGTCGATGAACTGTTTGGCAAGAAGGGGTCAACGCAGCTTGCAAGGCGGCGCTCTGTGAAATCGGATAGATGAGTTTTTTTTAATCTGTATTAATAACCGGTGGTTCTCCGGCTGCACGAAGTCAATACAGGGGGGACGATGGGCACAGTTGGATTGAGTTTTGGTTCGCCAACCAGCGGGGCGGGCTTTGATGTAAGCACGACTGTAGCGCAAATTGTGAGCAATCTGCAGAATGTGGAGACGCCGTGGAAAAATCAACTGACTCAGTTACAAAGCCAGGACTCGGCAATCTCCAATTTGGGGACTCTGTTATCAACTCTCTCCAACGACGTCGGTTCGCTGACCAACTTGACGGGCATCCTGGCCCAGAAAACAGGTTCCAGCTCGGACACCAATGTGCTGACGCTGACGGCGGCGACTTCGGCGGCGGCAGCCGGCACACACACAGTGGAAGTGGGGCATCTGGCGACGACCTCGAGCGGGTACCTGACGCAGATCGCCAACGCCAACGATCCACTGACCGGTTCTATTACGCTGCAGGCGGGCAACGGCAATTCGCAGACCTTCACCATCACCTCGGCGGACAACACGCTCTCTGGGCTGGCGGCGGCGATTAATGCCTCGGCGATCGGCATCAACGCCAGCGTGTTGACGGATTCTTCGGGATCGATGCTGAGCCTGGTATCGGCAACATCGGGCGCAGAGGGAAACATCGCCGTAAACGGAGAGACGACTACGAATACTCCTGTGGCCACTACTCTGGTGGCCAGCGACAGCGTGGCGCTCAATTACACCGACGCGGGCACGACCGGCGCCAATGCGCCAGACAGCGGCACGATGACGGCGATAGCCAACACGAGCGACACGTTGACCGGCTCGATCTCGGTTCAGGTAGGCAGCAAAGGCACGGTGAAGACCATCGTGATGGGCGCCCAGCCTAGCGGCGGGCCGGCGACGAATACCATTTACACCGGGAGCGGGGTTACTACGCTCAGCGGGTTGGAGTCGTTCATTATTGCAAACTCGAACAGCCTGGGGTTCACAGCTTCACTGAATACGTCCGCGGTTGGCAGCAACGCAGCCGGCACCATTCTGACGCTTACCTCCAACAGCAACAGCACCACCGGGGCGTTGACGGTGAACTCCAGCCTCAACGACATCACGGGCACAACTCCGCTGGCCTATACCAGCCCGGTGGCGGGCGCGGACGCCACCCTGACGGTGGACGGCGTGAATTTGACCAGCGCCTCGAACACGGTGGCCAATCTGATTCCCGGCGTGACCTTTCAGTTGCTTGCGCCGAGCGCCAGTGGGGAGCAGGTGCAGGTGGTGATCGGCAACGACAATACCGATGTGGAGAACACATTCAATCAGATGGTCACCGACTACAACGCGCTGATCAGCGCCGTCAACACTCAGGAAGGGAACGACAGCTCGGGAAATGCCGAGCCGCTGTTCGGTTCTCCCACGCTTTCACTCTTGCAGCAGCAGTTGCTGAGCGGGTTGAACATGCAGAATCCTAACGGCTATCTAACCCCGATCTCAGCCAACACCAATACGACTTTGACGGGCTCGCTCTCGATACAGGTGGGCAGCGGCGCGGCGCAAGTTATTCCTGTCCCGACGACATCGGGGAACAACACAATCTCCGGGCTGGCCAGCGCAATCAATTCGGCCAATATCGGGGTCACGGCCAACGTGGTGACCAGCAATGGCCAGTCGACTCTGACACTGGCGTCGCAGACGTCGGGTTCCAGCGGAACGTTAACCGTAAACTCCAGCGTCGAGGCCACCAGCGATACGCCGCTGAGTTACACAGACACAAATAGTTACACCGACTCGACGGCAGACAGCGGCACTCTGACAGAAATTGCCAACGCCAGCGATGCGCTCACCGGCTCCATTTCCATTAAAGTGGGCAATGGCACAGCGCAAACGATCAGCGTGCCGCCCGCTTCAGACACCTCTCCAAGCAACAATCTATCCGGTCTTGCCTACGCCATCAACTCGGCCAACATCGGAGTTACGGCTTCGGTGGTGCAGAACAACGACGGATCCTCGAGCTTATCGCTGCTGTCTGGCACCGTGGGAAGCGCAGGGGCGTTGACCGTGACCTCCAACATTCTGGATGCCACCAACACCAGCACTGCGAATTTGAATTATACGAAATCGTCGGACATCAACAGCCTGACTAGCCTGGGCATCAGCGTAAACAACGACGGCTCAATTACCTTCGATGCATCCACTCTGGATGCATTGCTGAACTCGGATTACAGCGGCGTAATGGGATTTTTTCAGAATGCGAACAGTTGGGGCCAGACCTTCTCGACCATGCTGACCAACGCCGGCACCAGCTCGTCGACAGGCATTCTCTCGCTTAGCAAGAAATCCGACAGTAACATCGAATCCACCTTGAATGCGGAGATTACCAAGGAAAACGCCTATATCTCGGCGCAGCAAACAAGCCTGACCACGGAGCTGAACACGGCGAATCAGATTATGCAGGAGCTGCCCACGCAGCTGGAAGGGGTCAACGAGCTTTACTCGGCGATCACCGGCTATGACCAGAACGTGAACGGGTAAGGAGTTTTAACTCGATGGAAAGTTATCAGCAACATTCGCTGGACAGCGCTTCGGCAGTGGACCTGGTGGTGGCGCTCTATGATGGAATTCTGCGCTTTCTTTATGCGGCTTCGGCGGCCGTGGAACGTGGCGACAAGGAGGCCCGCCGCACAGCCGTCAAGCGGGCGCTGGATATCATCATTCATCTTCAGGCGCGGCTGCGCATGGATGTAGGCGGACGGCCCGCGCAGATACTCAGCGAGTTCTATGCATCGATCTTCGCGCAAATCCTGCAGGCCTCGCAGTCGGCCTCGCAGCAAAAGTTCGAACACGCCATTGAATGCGTGAAGAACGTGCGCGATGCGTGGAGCCAGGTAGCAAGGGATCCCGAAGTCAATCCGGCACCCTTGCAGGTGGCAGCCGTTCTATCCCCCCAAAGGCAGAGCGGCTTAAACAGCACTGATTCCGGCGAAGATGCCTTTGCCGGTTTGCGATGGAATGCGTAAAAAACAGGGAGTAGGGAATAGGTAGAAGGGAACAGCTATCCCCTGATTACTGTTCTCGTCAGTAGATGGCGGTTAGAATGGCGAGTAGATGGTTGTGATAATGGCGGCCGCAATGTCCATGGGCAAGTGCGCGATGATCAGCGGCGCCAGGCGGCGTGTACGCAGATAGAGCAGCATCATGATCAGAAGGCCGGGAAGAAACGATAGGAAGCGGTAGAGCAGAAATCGGCCATCGGGAATGAAGGGCAGCGCACAGTGCTGCGCGGTCCACCAGAAGCCAACAATCAGGAGTGCGAGCCACGTGCGGCCCGTAAGCGCCTTCAGCCGAGGCAGAGCATAGGCCTGGTATGTGGTCTCTTCCGTGGGTGACCAGATCATCCACCACAGCGTAAGACTGTACACCATCGCCCAGACCGGCAATGTATGCGAGCGCACGAGATAGCTATTCAGCGTCGTGACATTTGATCTGTAGAGCAATATCCGCGCAACATAATTGGCGCCCAGAAAAAATGGAAAAATCAGCAAGTAATACCCGAGTCCGAGCAACAGGTCGTGCCCGCGGCGCATACGAATCGGGCCGATGAGGTCGCGAAGCCGGATGCCTTCCCGGCGGGTAAAGTAGCACAGGCCGATGAGACAGCCGATGTCGACCAGGGTGCCATAAACACTCCACCAGTCGCCCGCCGTCCGCCACGGCGCGGGACAATGCCGAGCCAGCAGAATAAGCGATACCAGCCCCTGCGCGGCCATCAGCAGGAATGAGCGCGCCAAGACGAGCAGCAGAGGGCCAGCCCACGAGATGCGTCCGGCATTAACCCGTTCCTGAATCGCAGCAGGGGAATTTGCCAGGGACTCGGGCGCGAAACCGGATTCACGTGCTGTCACCATTGAAGGATGCCTCCCAATTTCCTATATTTTTCATCCGGCGACGGTGAGCTCTTCTTCCAGTTGCTGCTTCTGATAGAGACTGGCGTAATAGCCGTCGAGGGCGAGCAACTCGTCATGCCGGCCCAACTCCACAATACTTCCATGGTCAAGCACGGCGATCTGGTCGGCATTGCGTACGGTTGAGACGCGGTGGGAGATCAGGATGGTAGTGGAGGCCTGAATGTAACCGCGCAGGCCGCCCAGGATGCGTTCTTCCGTATAGGTGTCTACGCTGGCCAGCGCGTCGTCGAGGATGAGGATAGACGGGCGGCGCAGAAGCGCCCGGGCGATGGCCGCGCGTTGCTTCTGCCCGCCGGAGAGGGTGACGCCGCGCTCGCCCACCATGGTTTCAAAGCCCTGGGGAAATTCTTCAAACTCCAGGCGAATATGGGCCGCCTCGGCGGCTTGGAGCAGTTCCTCAGAAGTTGCGTGGGGCGCGCCAAAGGCAATGTTTTCGCGGATGGTGGTGCTGAACAGGAATGTTTCCTGTGGAACCAGGCCGATATTGCGCCGGAGCACCGCCAGGGGATAGTCGCGCAGCGGGCGGCCATCGATCAGCAATGATCCTTCAGGCGCTTCATACAATCTTGTAATCAGGTTGATGAGCGTAGTTTTTCCCGAGCCGGTGGGGCCGACGATAGCGAGGCTGGAGCCGGCGGGAATCCTGAGCGAGATATCGCGCAGGACAGGCGTGTCGCTATAGCTGAAACTCAGATTGCGGAATTCGATCTCGCCGTCGAACACGGTGTCAGCTTGAATGGACGAATCGGCGGCGCTGTCATCGATGGCTGGCTCGGCGCGCATCAACTCGTCGATGCGTTTTACCGAGGCGATGCCGCGCTGGAAGATGTTCACCACCCAGCCGACAGCGATGATGGGCCAGGTGAGCAGAACCATATAGGTATTGAAAGCCACGAACTGGCCGACGCTGATGCGGTGGGCGATGACCTGGTGTCCGCCGACCAGCAGGGTGAGAATCATGGCGATGCCCAGAACGAACTCCAGCGTAGGCCACAGCATGCCCATAAGCTGAACCAGCTTGAGGGAGCGGGCGATGTATTGGCGGTTGAGCCGCTCAAAGAGACCGATCTGGGATTCCTCGCGGGCGAAGGCGCGCACCAAGCGGGCGCCGGAGTAGTTTTCCTGGGCTTGCGAGGAGATATCGGAGAAACTGGCCTGGATGCGCTCGAAGCGGTCATGAATCCTGCTGCCGAAGTACTGCACCAGGATGCTGGCCAAAGGCATGGGCGCGAAGGCCACCAGGGTGAGCCAGGGACTGATGCGCAGCAGAAAAAACAGCGCGCCCACGGTGAAGAAGATGGTGTTGGCGCTATACATGAGGGCCGGGCCAAGCAGATTGCGCACAGCATTGAGGTCGTTGGTCATGCGGGCCATGATGTCGCCGGTGCGATAGCGCTGATAAAAGCCCGAATCCTGCAGCTCCAATTTCCGGAAGAGATCGTTGCGCAGGTCGAACTCAATCTCACGCGAGATGCCGATGAGAATCCAGCGCTGGGAATATAGAAAAACGCCCTTGACCATGGCGATGGCTACCAGCAGGCCAGCGAAGAGCAATACCTTGATGCGCGTGTCTCCGTGGCTCAACGCGTCAACGGCTACCTGTAAAACATGGGGATAGATCATCCACTTGCCGCCAATGCCATCGACGGCCATCCTGATGACCTGGGGAAACATCACCCAGATGGTGTTGGTGCAGATGCACGACAGGGTTCCCCACAGGTATCCCCAGCGGTAGCGGCGCATGTAACTAAAGAGAGGGGCCAGGTCGCGCAACATGGTTTTATTGTACGGGGAGGCACCTGCGGTGCGGCCAGTCGCTCGCTCTTCGCTCGCCTAGGTTTCTATCAGGGGGCTGAAACCCTCTGTAGTACTACGTCGGCGTTCTCAGCAGCAGATAGCCGCCCACCAGACCGAAGAGAAGATCCGAGGACCAGGCAGCAAGGGCTGCGGGCAGATAATTCACGTCGCCCAGTGCTCCAAAGAGGCCGTCCACAACAAAGTAGGCGAGCGTGACAGCGATGGCGACGGCAATCCCGGTAAGCGAGCCGCGTCGTCCCATGGAAAGGGCAAAAGGAATGGCAAGAGCCGCCATCACCACCGCCATCAGCGGGTAGGACAGCTTGTGCCACAACTCAACGCGCAGGCGCATGGTGTCGAAGCCGCTCTGGCTCAGGTCGTTGATGTAGCTTTCAAGCTGGCCGAAGTTCATCTCCTGCGCCTTTTTGCTTTCTTTCTGGAAGTAACCGGGAGATTCGTGAAGCTCAGCAAAAGAGGTCTTCAGGAACTCGTGGTATTCGATGACATTGGCGCCATCGATGTCGCGTTGCCAGCCGTTTAGGAAGCGCCAGGAACCGGTTTCGGATTCCCATATTGCGCGTGTGGCGAAGATTCGCCGCGAGAGAGCAAAAGTGGTGGGATTGAACTCGAAGATCGAGAGATTGGCGAACTCTTTTCGTTCCGGGTCGAAAAACTGGTAGTAGAAGATGCGGTCAGGCTCGCCGGGAGACTGCTGGCCAAAGATCCAGTTCTGCTCGGGATGCAGGACGGTTTGCGGCGGCTTGCCCTTGATGATGTTGCGAAGGGCCTCCTGCTTGCGGTTGGCTTGAGGAAGATAGTACTGGTCGAAGAGAAAGAGACTGAGCGACAGGATGGCAGCGATGGAAAGGATGGGAATCATCAGCCGGTAAAGGCTGATGCCCGAGGCCTTCATGGCGATGATCTCCGAGTTGCGATTGAGCACGCCGAAGGTGACCAGCACGGCGATCAGCACGGCCAGCGGGGCAACTGTGTAGAGCATGTAGGGAACGAGATTGATTAGATATTCGCCGACGATAAGCCAGCCGATGTCGTGACTCAGGATGTCCTTGAGGAGATCGAAGACGGTGAAGACCAGGATGAGCACTACAAAGCCGGCCAGCACCAGAAAAAAGATATTGAGAAACTCGCTCACCACGTACTTATCGAGGATGCGCGGGGCAACACTGCGTGTCCGGACGCGCTGGGGACGCGATTGTACTTTGCTCAACAGGCGGCTCATGCGAGCAAAGATGGGTTTGTCCGGAACGCTAAGCAGCAACTCCCGGAAGCGCGAGCTCAAGGCATCGATGGCGTTCAGAACGCGGCTACCGGAGGCCATTTGCCACAGTAATAAAATGCCGAAGGCGGCAAACAGCAGGTTAGCCATCCATACAGCGAGAAACGCGGAGATCCAGTTTTGCTTGCCCAGGGCGACGCCGATCAGGGAGAGCGAATAGTAGACGACGACCAGAGCGAGTGTAGCCACCCATGCGGAACTCTTGCCGCTGCGCCTCGAGGTCACACCCAAGGGTACGGCGACCAGCATCAGCACCAGGCAGGCCGCAGGGTAGGCAAAGCGCTTGTGCATCTCGAGGAGGTACTTTTTGCCATCCGGGCCGTAGGAATGCGCGCGCAGTTCGCTCATCGACAAGGCGTAGATCGCTGTGTCCATGCGACCCAGATGCCCTTCGTTCTGCTGGCTGGCGGCCAAGGGCATGTCGGTGGTGTCAAATTTTGAAATGTTGTATTGTTGCGGCTGGCCGGCCACAGTTTCATGGTGCGCTCCATCACGCAGCCGCATGAGTAGTTCCGAGCTGGAATCGTTGGCCACTGTCGCTGAGGCGGCGGTTGTAATCAGCGGCGTAATGGGATCAGTGGTGTCGGCCATGAAGACCTGCCGCCAGTATGCCGCGCCGGTTCCCGCGCGCACATCCTGCACGTAGAGAACATAATTGTGAAAATCCTCATCGAAGACGCGCGGTTGAATCTCGTAGGAGGCCTGCGCGGCAAGTTCTTTATCCATCGCCAGAATGGCCTGATTGGCGCGCGGCGCCACATAAAGGGAGTTGAACAGACACAGCAGCGTGCCGAAAACGGCCACGATGGAAGCTACGCGCACAAAGTAGCCGATTCCCAGTCCAGATGCGCGCATGGCGATGATTTCACTGTCCGCGGCCAGGCGGCTCAAGCCCAGCAGCACCCCCACCAGCACCGCCATGGGGATGGTGATCATGAAAAAATTGGGCAACATGAAGAGAACGATTTCGACAACGCTCGAAAAGGTGGAGCTGTTGCGAACCACCATTTCCAGAATGTGGGGCAACTCCTTCATGAAGAGAATGAAGGTGAAGATCACGCCGCCAATCAACGCGTGGGAGAGAATTTCGCCGGAGATGTAACGCGTAAGGATGCGCACGGACTAGCTCTGAGGTTAGTTTATCGTGCCGGGGCGATTCGCGCCGGGAGGCGCCCAGCCGCGCAGGCGCAGGCTGTTGGCCAGCACGCTGACGGAACTGAGCGCCATGGCGGCAGCGGCCAGCCATGGGCTGAGCAGAATGTGGAAGCGGGGATAAAGCACGCCTGCTGCCAGCGGAATTCCCAGCAGATTGTAGCCAACGGCCCAGGCAAGATTCTGGCGCATCACGCGCAGGGTGGAGCGAGCCAAGTCAATCGCTGCGGGGATGGCTGCGGGCCGCGCGCGCAGAAGCAGCACGTCGCCGGCTTCCTGAGCCAGATCGGCGCCAGTGCCCATGGCGAATCCCGCGTCAGCCTGGGCGAGTGCGGCTGCGTCGTTGATGCCGTCGCCCACCATGGCCACGCGCAGGCCGCTCTGTTGCAGGGCGCGAATACGGGCCAGCTTGCCGGCCGGGTCCAGGCCGGCTTCTACCTCGGTAATGCCTGCCTGCTGTGCGATCGGCGTGGCCGCGACGGCTGAATCACCGGTCAGCATCAGCACCCGCAGACCTGCGCGCCGTAAAGCGGCCACGGCTGCTGCGGCATCGGGACGCAGTATGTCACAAGCGTCAAAATAACCCACAGGCGCACGGTCAAGCGCCATCCACAGCCGCGTTACGCCCGGCGCGGGCGTGGTTACATAGGTTGGCAGCGGTATTAAAAACTCCTTAAAGTACGCTTCGTTGCCCAGCAGGCAATCACGGCCTTCAACCTTGGCGGCAAGGCCGCGTCCGGGCAAAACCTGCACATCGTCGGCAGACGGCCATATCAGATCACGCGATTTTGCGGTGTCCACGATGGCGTGGGCCAGCGGATGGTTCGACCGCTCCTCTGCGGCAGCAGCCAGGCGTAGAAGATCGTTTTCGGCATGTTCGCCGAGCGCATGAACGGCAGTCAGCACGGGGCGGCCTACGGTTAACGTTCCGGTTTTGTCCAGCACAATAGCGTCCGACGGGGCAAGCCGTGCAACTCGTTCAAGCGCCTCGCCTCCCTTGAAGAGGACGCCGAGCTGCGCGCCGCGTCCTACGGCCACGGTGAGCGCGGCGGGCACGGCCAATCCCATGGCGCAGGGGCAGGCGACGACCAGCACGGCGACAGTCGCGGCCAGGGCCATGTGCAGCGAGTGGGTTGAGAAAAGCCAAATTACAAAAGTCAGCGCGGCCAGTGCCAGCACGATGGGAACGAAAATTTGGCTGGCACGGTCGGCCAGCCGCTCCATGGGCGCGCGCGAGCTTTGCGCCTGCTCGGCCATGCGCGTGATCTGCGCCAGCATGGTGGCCTCGCCCATGGATTCTGCCCGGCAGGTCACCGCGCCATCATAATTCAGAGTCCCGGCCAGCACGCGCCCGCCGGGTGAACGGTCAAGCGGCGTCGGCTCGCCGGTCAGCATCGACTCGTCCACTGTAGTGCGGCCTTCAAGAATCGTCGCATCAACAGGGAAGCGTTCTCCCGGCAGGATCAGAACATTGTCGCCGGGCTGAATATCATCGAGCGGGACGATGGTCTGGGCGCCGTCACGGATGCGGCGAGCGGTAGCGGGCTTCAGGCGGGAGAGCGAATTGAGCGCGTCGAGGGCGCGGCGTTTGGCGCGGCCTTCCAGGCTTTTACCCAAGAGGAGAAAGCCTAGAATCAGCAGAACCGCGTCGAAGTAAACCTGCCGTCCGGGCGCGGGCCAGATGGTGGCGTAGGCGGAATACGCAAAGGCCACGCCTGTTCCCAGGCTGACCAGAGTATTCATATTGGTGGTCCCATGGCGCAGGCCGCGCAGGGCTCTCAGGTAGATACCGCGCCCCGCCCATGCCATGAGCACCGCCGTGAGAATCAGCAGAAACCAGCGCAGCAGATTCGGAGGCAGCGTAAAGAGCCATGGGAGCAGGCGCATCAGGGCGTGATCCAGCGAGCCCATTTGCGTTCCGAGCGGCATGGCCAACAGCATGGCCGCGGCGCCGGCGATCAGTGTGGAAAGCGCTTTAAGGTCTGCGCCGTTGGAGAGCGAGTCAGTGGAATTTTGTAAAGACGCATCCGCGCGGGGCAGCACGGCATCGTAACCGGCCGCGCGAATCACTTCGACGAGTTGCACAGGCTTGGCTACTGCCGGATCAAAGACCACGCTGGCGCGATGGGCCATCAGATCAACGCGCGCCGATTCGACGCCGGCAGTCGCGCGCAGAGCCGCTTCTACGTGATGCTGACAGGCGGCGCAGCTCATGCCCAGAACGGGGAGGGTGAGCGATTCTGTTGCAGGCGTAGTCATTTGTCTACGGAGAAACCATGTGCGCACTTTGAATTACGCGTTGGCCTGAGTTGAAATCAATAACCCAGTACTCAGGAACATAAGGAGCATATGGATGTGCGTAGTAGAACTCCTCAACACAACCAGAGGGCTTGCCTCCAAGATACACGCCACATTCCTCATCCTTCCACGGATTGCCCATTTGCTTTAGCACCAGATCTCTGCTGTCATTCTCTTTGACTTTACTGAAGGAACTCTCCAGTAGATGAACCCTTATATTGGGGTAGATAATAAGCCCCAACGGGATCAAAACAAGTCCTGCAACTGCGAACTTTCGAATCTGTTTCATTCGATTCTTCTCTGATTCGACAAAATTATGCTTCCAGATGCGCCGTGAAGCCGGCTTTGGCCAGGGCGGCAACGGCAAGATCGACGGGCGCGGGATTCTGGCTGGATGTAAGACGCGCAGCTCCCACGCGCACTTCGTTGACGACGAGTCCTTCGACCGAGGCCAGCGCCTGAGTGACACGCTTGACGCAGGAGCCACAGTGCATTCCATCGATTCGCAGCGTGAATTCCGCCATCCGGATCTCCCGTTCCATTTTGATGATACGCCGGGGGAAAGGGCGCGTTATCTTAGGATTGACTTAGGATTTTGGAGGATTATGCAGAGAGAGTTTCCAATGACGCCGCTGGTGGGTGTGGGCGCGGTTATTGTGGAGGCAGGCCGGGTGCTGCTGGTGCGGCGCGGAAACGAACCCATGAAGGGCCGTTGGACACTGCCCGGCGGCCTGCTGGAGCTGGGCGAATCGCTGACCGAAGGCGTGACGCGCGAGGTGCGGGAAGAGACCGGGCTGATTATAGAACCGGTTGAATTAATCGAGCTGCTGGACCGCATTCACCGCGAGGAAACCCGTGTCCGCTACCATTACGTCATTGCGGATTATCTGTGCCGCGTGGCGGGCGGCCAGTTGCAGGCAGCCTCCGATGCAGATGCGGTGCGCTGGGTGGAACGCGAGGAGTGGAATAGGCCGGATACGGCTTTGGGCGCGCTGCAACTCGACCCGATTACCACACGAGTCATCGAGGCCGGTTGGCAAAAGGCGCAGGAGTTGGAGAGACGATGAAAGTTATCAGGAGATTGTTATTGGTTGCGGGCGTGCTGATTGTGGTTGCCGGGATCGGCTTCTGGGCGCGCCCGGTCAGCTACTACAACGAAGCGATGTATTTGCGGGAGTGCCTTTCAGGCGTGGAGAGCCGCTCGGTTCAGGTTGCGGGCCATCGCGTGCATTACCTGATCGAGGGGCCGGCCGGCGGGCCGGCGGTGGTGCTGGTGCATGGGCTAGGCGGGCGCGCGGAGGACTGGCTCAATCTTGCGCATTATCTCGTCAAATTCGGCTATCGCGTTTATATGCCCGATCTGCCCGGCTACGGGCGCAGCGAAAGGCCCGCGGATTTTTCCTACTCGGTGCGCGACGAGGCCGATGTCGTCGTCGGCTTTCTCGATGCGCTGGGACTGAAGCAGGTGGACCTGGGCGGCTGGTCGATGGGCGGCATAATCGTGCAGCACGTTGCCTTCAGGCATCCGGAGCGGGTGCGCCGGCTGATGCTTTTCGCCAGCGTCGGCCTCAACCAGGCGCCCATATTTGATGTGCGGCTGTTTACGCCTCAGACGCCCGCCGAACTCAACCAACTGGAGGCGTTGCTCTATCCCAATCCACCCAGGATTCCTGGCTTTGTCGCGCGCGACATTCTGCGCATCTCAAAAGAACACGCCTGGGTGATTCACCGCGCAATTGATTCCATGCGCACCGGCCAGGACGCCACCGACAATATACTGCCACAGCTCAGGATGCCGGTGCTGATTGTGTGGGGCGCTGCGGACCGGATCATCCCGCTTGAACAGGGAGAGACGATGCACCAGCTGGTCCCGCAATCAGAACTGGTGATCACTTTCGGCTGCGGCCACATGGCTCCCAGCCAATGCGCCGCCAGGATCGGCCCCAAGGTGGTGGAGTTTGTGAAGCGGTAGAGCGGCGTTTCCAGAAATCTGCGCGCAACAAACAAAGGGGGACGAGTAGAAGCTCATCCCCCTTTGCATGTTGACTTCAAACGATCTTAAAAGCTAATTCGCGCGCTCAACTGGATCTCGCGCCCCGGTGTGGCAACCTCGGTAATACTGCCGAAGCTGGATGTGTTCACGAAGCGGTTGGGCGTTCCCAGGTTGGTGTGGTTGAACGCGTTGAAGAACTCTGCGCGGCCCTCAAAGCGGGATTGTTTTGTCAGACTGAAGCTGCGGACTAATGCCAAGTCCATGGTCTGCAATCCGGGGCCATAGACAGAGTTCCGGCTAACATCGCCATAGGTGTAGGCGGGCGGCGCGGCGAATGCGCCGGGGTTGAACCACGTCGTCGCGTTGCGCGTACCCGACGGAAAGATACTCTGGCCGGTGGAGTTGGCGCGGATGGGATTCTCGCCCACCACGGTTCCGGCGTTGGCCGTGTCGCCGAAGACGGAGATGGTCATGGGAAAACCGGTCTGGACCTGGTACTCAACTGAGCCGAGCCAGTCGCGGGTCAAACTCCGAGTAAGGCGACTGACACCGACGGTTGGCGGATTGTAGACTACGCTCGCGGCAACGCGCTGGCGAATGTCGCAACCGGGGCCTTTCTCCGCTTTCAGGTCGTCGTTATTCTGAGGAGTGGCGGCTTCGAACATGGGCGAACGAAAGTCCGGCGCATTCTCCAGTGCCTTGGCTAAGGTGTAGTTAGCCAGGAAGCTGAGTCCGCGTGCGTAGCGGTGGCGCACGTTCACATAGCCCGCGTCATACCAGCTCTGCGCTGTGTTCTCCAGCATATTGACGGTGGTCACGGGGAATGTGGAACTGGTCATGGTTGCAGCGACGGCGGGCGGAAAAACGCTGTTGGCTACAAAGCTGATTTTTGGGAATGGACGACGGGGCTGAATCAGGCCCGGTCCGGGCTGCGCGTTGTTGATGAGGTGAGAACGCTGCAGGTGGAAGCCACCCGCTCCCAGGTAGCCAATCTCGATTGTGGTCTCCGCGCCCAATTGCTTTTCCAGCGAAGTGCTCCATTGCTGCACGTATTGCGGCGGGGCGTGCAACTGAAGCGCGGTGAAACTAACCGCTGTTGTGCCCAGCACCGGTGTGGGGAAGTTCAGCGTGGTGATGGTGTCAATGTAGGGATCGCTCTGCGCGGTCTCCGGGAAGACATAGGGCACGTTGTGGCGCTGGTTGCACCAGGTATTCATGTCTACCGGCGTGTAGAAGATTCCGTAGGCGATGTGCGCCACCACACCCAGTTTGGGGAAGGTTCGTGCCAGACCGAGACGAGGTGCGAAGTTTTTGCGGTTGGCATACATCAGCCCGCGCGGATAGCCGTTTTGGCCGCCGATAAAAACCTGGGGCACGCCAGTGGAGAGGTCGAGGTTGCTGTTGGTGTAGCGTACGTCGACCAGCGGACTCATGAACTCATAGCGAAGTCCGTAGGTGAGCGTGGTGGTTGTGGTCATTCGCCAGGCATCCTGGCCGAAGCCGTTAGCATACCACTGATGAAGATTCATTTGAGGCACGCCGGCCTGACCCTGCCGGGCCGCCGGTAGACCCAGCAGGAAACTGGCCAGAGCCGACCCGGTGCTGCCGTCGTTGAGCGCATACTGGGTGGTGTAGCCGTTGGTGTATTGGTAGTAGCCGCGATTTTGGAAGAAGCCCCACATGGGCCAGATGTACTTTTGATATGCGCCGCCGAACTTGGTGCTGTGGCGGCCGATCTGCCAGTTCAGCGAGTCCCGGCCTTCGATCACGGTGTCCCAGGCTTCCATCGGCGTAGCAATATAGTTATCGCCAATCGGCGAATATCCCTGCACGTTGAAATAGGGCGCACCCCAGGCCTTGGGCCCGCCGAAACCGGTTCCGGTAATGCCCAATTGGTCCACGATGTCGTTTTTGTTGGCGCTCTCGGTGGTGTGTGACATAGCCAGACGAGAAACAGCCACGGTTGCCATGTTGACCATGTGGGTTGAGATTACGCGAGTCCAGGAGCCCGTCCCCTGCTGCGAGAAATTGTCGTGATAAAAACCGAAGCCGGGCAGGCCCTCGGGCATGAATCCGTACTCGCTTGCGACCGAGTAGCGAATGAAGGCGGTGTCGCCGTGTGTGAAGCTGTGATCCACCCGCACCGTTCCCTGGTCGTCGGTCATGTGTTCCTTGCGCGTGTCGAGATAGTTGTTGGCGTCGTTGCCCGCGCCGATTACGGTGGGCTGGCCCATCATGGTCATGCCGCCCATGTTCATGGCATTGGGCAGCGGCGTGTATTGATTCAGCATGATCGAGGCGGCGTGCGTGAGCCGTCCCGCCGGAATCACATTGTTCTCATTGATGCCGTCTGTCACGCTGTAGCCGAAGAACTGCTGGCGGATGTATTGGGGATTCGTCTTGCTAATAGGAAGGCTGGGGTTGTAGCTGGGATTCGCGGTTGTGGTAGTGGGGTCATAGATATTGACGCCGCTCTGGCTGAAGTCGCCGGAGACTTCGCGCGCGGTGGGCACTGTGTCGACCATGGCGTCGGTTTCAACGTGCCGCAGGCCTTCATAGTTCAAGAAGAAGAAGGTTTTGCCGGTGTGCTTCACAGGGCCGCCGAATGAAGCGCCAAAGTTGTTTTGCACCAGAAAATTCGAAGTGCCCATCTGGTTGAAGGAGTGAGCGTCCATGTCACCGTTGCGTAGGAACTCATAGGCAGTGCCGTGGAAGTTACTGCTTCCTGAGCGGGTGACGATGTTGATCTGGCCGCCGCCGGCGCCGCCCATGTCGGCGGAATAGCTGCCGGTCTCGACCTCGAACTCCTGTACCGCGTCGGGAGAGGGACTGAGGTTCTGAGTGCTGAAAGTGGGGTCGGTGTTGGTGGCGCCGTCGAGGAGAAAGTAATTTGCATTGGGCCGGCTTCCGCCGATGCTAACCGCCGAGCGCTGGCCGGGTCTCCAGTAAAGCGAACTCATGTCTCCGACCGCCGCGCCGTGGCTGATGTGCGCTCCCGGCACGGTCAGCACGAGGTCAATCAACATGCGGCCATTCAGCGGCAGCGAATCCACCGATCGCTGATCGACGACCTCGCCCACGCTCGCGTCCTGAGTTTTGAGCAATTCTTCTGAGTCCAGAACCACGATTGTTTGCGTAGCAAGGCCCAGGCTCAAATGCAGATCGATGGTTGCCTGCTGGCCAACTTCAAGGTCGAGGGCCTGAGTGGCCTGCTTGAATCCGGGACTGTCGACAGCCAACGTATATGCGCCCGGCTGCAGGCCCGCAATCTCATAAAGTCCGGTTGCGTTGGAAACGACCTCGCGCTCCGCGCCCGTGCCTTTGGCGGTGATGTGAACGCGCGCGCCGGCGACGGGGCGATGCTGCGGATCAAGAATCGATCCGCGAACTACTGCGTAGTTGCTTTGCGCATGGGCTGTGACAAGGGCGATTGCAAGACAAAAAACGACTCTCACGATTTTTCGGGTCATGGCTCTCCTAAAAAATTGCATGTTATGAGACCCGCGGATGAAAGCGGGAATCTTTAGCCGGGAACATACTATGTGTGCCCGGTCGGGCATGGTGCAGGCATTGCCGTGAGCTTGTGAAGCGTGAAGGCACACGGATCGCCGCGCGCGTAATTACCGACTACTCTAAGGTGTGCCCGCATCGGTGTCATGGTCCTAACGATGGACCATGACTTCATTCTTTAGGTGGAGACGGAAAAGTGAAGGCCACTCCGCTTAGCGGAATGGCCTTTGTGGTGAAGCGGAGTAAAAGTAATTGCTGAGAGACGCTTTACACGCCAATGACGTCGCAGAGTTCCTTGACGGCCGCGGCGCTCTTCATGAAGGCGGCGCGCTCTTCATCGTTGAGCTGAATCTCGACGATCTGTTCCAGGCCGGCGGCGCCCAGTTTGCATAACACGCCCATGAAATATCCGTTGATGCCGTACTCGCCTTCAAGGTAAGCCGCGCAGGGAAGGATTTTTTTCTTGTCCTTGAGAATGGCCTCGGCCATCTCCACCGCCGCCGCCGAGGGCGCGTAATAGGCGCTTCCGGTCTTGAGGTGCTTTACAATTTCGCCGCCGCCGTCGCGGGTGCGCTGGACGATGGCGTCGATGCGCTCCTTGGGGAGCAGTTCGGTGATGGGAATGCTGGCGACAGTGGTGTAGCGAACCAGCGGAACCATATTGTCGCCGTGACCGCCAAGAACCAGGCAGCTCATGTTTTCCACGCTCACCTTCAACTCCTGGGCGATGAAGCTCTTGAAGCGGCCTGAATCCAGTATGCCGGCCATGCCGAGGACGCGTTCGCGGTTGAAGCCCGAGAGGCGATAGGCGGCCTGCACCATCGCGTCCAGCGGGTTGGAGACGACGATGAGAATCGACTCGGGCGAATATTTGACCACATTCTTGACCACATCGGTCATGATCTTGAAATTGGTCTGCAGCAAATCGTCGCGGCTCATGCCGGGCTTGCGTGCAATGCCGGCCGTGATAATCACCACGTCGCTGTTGGCCGTTTCGGCGTAATCGTTGGAGCCGGTGATTTGGACGTCGGATCGTTCGATGGGCAGTGCCTGACGCAGATCGAGCGCCTTGCCCTGCGGCACGCCCTCCACTACGTCGATCATCACCACATCGGCCAATTCTTTGGCCATGAGCCAGTGTGCTGCGGTTGAGCCGACATTGCCGGCGCCGATAATGCTTACTTTCTTGCGCATTTCATCCCTCCTTGGGGAATTGGTGAAGCAGCTTACAGCTGACAGCGGACAGCATACAGTGATCTGTCTTTACTGTCAGCTGTTAGCTGTCAACTGATAGCTGTCATGTTGCCGATAATGCGGGTGGCAAATTCGCTGGTGCCCACCTTAGTGGCGCCGGCGGTTTGACGTTCAAAATCGTAGGTTACAAACTTCTGTTGAATGGTCTTCTCCATCGACGTCTCGATGAGTTTGGCCGCTTCCTTCCAGCCGATGAACTCCAGCAGCATTACGCCCGACAGAATCACCGAGCCGGGATTGATGACGTCCTTATCGGCATATTTGGGCGCGGTTCCGTGGGTGGCTTCGAAGACCGCATAGCCGTCGCCGATGTTGGCTCCGGGCGCGATGCCCAGCCCGCCCACCTGCGCCGCGGCCGCGTCGGAGATGTAGTCGCCGTTGAGGTTGGTTGTTGCCAGAACACTATAGTCCTCGGGGCGAAGGATGATCTGCTGGAAGATGGAGTCGGCGATGCGGTCGTTGATGAGCAGCTTCGACTTCCATGCGCCGTTGCCGTGCGTCCGGCCGAGGGATTCGAGGACGTTCTTCACTTCTTTGCAAACCGCGTTTTGGTAGTCAGGAGAAGCCAAGTCGAGGCCGGGCTCGATGAGCGCCGCGTTCTGCTCGATAGTGAGATTGGGGTTGGCGTCGCGGTTGCCGACAATCCAGCTCTCCCGTTCGGTGACGGTCTCTGCGCGGAACTCCTGCTGGGCAACTTCATAGCCCCACTCGCGGAAGGCGCCCTCGGTGAACTTCTGGATGTTGCCCTTGTGCACCAGCGTGACGGTCTTGCGGCTGGATTCCAACGCGAAGCGGATGGCGGCGCGCACCAGGCGCTTGCTGCCGAAGATGGAGATTGGCTTGATGCCCACGCCGGAGTCGGCGCGTAGTTTTTTCTTGCCGCCTTTGAGTAGATCGTTGTTGATAAAGTCAATTAGCCGGGCGGCGTCCGACGAGCCCTCTTTGAACTCGATACCAGCGTAAACGTCCTCGGTGTTTTCGCGGTAGATAACGATGTTGAGCTTTTCGGGATGCTTTACCGGGCTGGGCACGCCCTGGTAATACTTCACCGGGCGCACGCAGGCGTAGAGGTCGAGCGTCTGGCGCAGGGCCACGTTGAGTGAGCGGATGCCTCCGCCCACGGGGGTGGTCAGAGGCCCCTTGATGGAGACCCTCAGGTCGCGCGCGGCGGCCACAGAGTCGTCGGGTAGCCAATTGCCGAAGCGCCGGAAGGCCTTTTCGCCGGCAAAGATTTCAAACCAGCGGATGGCACGCTTGCCTCCGTAGGCCTTTTCCACTGCGGCGTCGAAGACCCTCTGGGAGGCCTTCCAGATGTCGCGCCCCGTGCCGTCGCCCTCGATGTAGGGAAGGATAGGATGGTCGGGCACGTCGAACTGCCCGTTTTGATATCCGATCGGCTGGCCGTTTTTGGGCAGTTCCAGCCCGTTATAGGTGGCTTGCATCGGTTTTGGAGAACCTTTCTATCACTATGTTAGAGGAGGAGGCTGGCCTGCCGGATTCAGGGATTGCGGATGTGAGTCGGCACGGATTGGATGAAAGAAAAAAACTTCCATTTAAGAGGAGATCGTAGCTTTTACACGTCAAAATCGGCTTGAGGGGCAAACTGGCGGATCGCGGAGATGAACTGCTCACGGTTCGCGGAATTGACAACAAAGAAACCATAATCGGCAATTTGATGCCCGAAGTAAATTGCAAAAGAATCCAAATAATAACTGGATTTGCGGACCAATCTTACTTCAATCCAGGCAATTTCCTTCTTCTTCCAAAATCTTTGTTGACGAAGGCAGGATGCGTCTAACTCCCAGTAGATTAAGTTAGGAGTAAATGCTGTCAAAGCCAGCAAAATCGGCGCTATACCGCAGCACACAAACAGTATTGAATGGGATAATAGACCAAGAATGATCAGCAACAATCCCAAGAATACGGAACTCAATATCACCGGAATAGGCAATGGAGATTTTGCTCGAAATCTCATATGAAAAGAATAGCTCCATCAATTAAACAGGTAAAGGGAATAGTGTTTCAGAATCAACAATTTCATTCGCTTGACATCATGATGCCTTTTCGCATCATATCGACATTGCTGTGCTCGTGAAACAGGAGGTCGGGCGCTGCGGCGCAAGCGTCTCCGCGGATTCCCGTTTGTGGCATGGCCGTCGAATGATCTCCCTTAATGGCTCCCGGGATGGGCGGTGCTGCCAAACATCACCCGCAAGACTTCTTTGTTACTTGCGTAATTGTCGTGAGCTCCGGTGGGCGACTCCAGCAGCCAGAACCAATGCGTGGCGTTTTGCACGTAGAGATTCAGCACGTTCACATCACCGATGGGAGGAACACGCCAGGTGAGCAGGTCGCCTGGATCGCTCCAGGCCACGACCTGAATCTTCTTCCTGGCCGCATCGTTTCCGGGATGGACGCTGCTCTGGAATTGCGCTTGAACTTGTGCCCATTTGCCGAGCAGTTGGCTGAAATGGGCGGCACGGCTGTTCTTATCTTCCAAATTGGGGAACTCCAGCAAGGGAATCTGATTGGCGAAGAAATAAATCAGCGAGGTGCGCGCAAATACATACTCGACCGCATTATCTTCCAGGGTCTTCTCGCTCGCACTGATCTGCGCGGAGGGCGAAGCGACAGCGGCGGTGGGAGATGGATAGCCTTCAAGGTTGAGGGTATTGAAGAGGAGATAGCTTCCCAGGCTATGCGTGACCCCAATGAACTCCCGGTCCTCGGTTTTTCCCTCTTGGAACATCTTCTCCCAGTCGTAAGCTTGCCGCTTTTGATTTCCTGAAACAGTAGTGCTGCTTTGGCTGGCATCGAATTCGACTGACTTCACGATCAACTGCCGCATTCCGTCGCGCAGGATGTCGCCCAACGGGCCGACCGCCAGCATGGCGTCGGAAAATCCCCAGTCGAGTAGTCCGTTCTTCAATATACGGTTGATCAAAACGGCGTGCGCCGGCTTTTTGGCAAGTTCATTCGCCTCGGCCACTGTAATCCACGGATAGAAACGCCCCAGGCCGCCGGGGTCCTGTTTTGATTGTTGCGAACAGACCTGCAGCAGGCTGTCGTTGGGGCCGGCGAGAGAGGCTTCGCCGGTGACGATGCGACGGCACTTGAGGGAGAGAACCAGCGGCCACCAATTGATCTCATCCACAACCAAAACCGAAGGATGGTTTTTGAGATGCACGACCCAGTGCACGACAAAGGGAGCAGCGGCATGCCACTCATCGGCATTGTTCCAGACCGCGCTTCCCAGGTAGTTGAGCGGCGGCGGGTAGGAGCCGTCGGCGAATACGCCTTTGTCGGCGTACTCCGTTCCGGCGTTCTTCCAATCTTCTGTCTTGCAGAGCTTGAGCTTGGTGCAGATAGATTCCCGAAAGAGCGACGAGTCGCCCGCGCCCACGGCATTGATTCCGTGGATGTAGAGAATATGCACGGGGTGCTTATCCGGCGAGTCTAGGGCATCTCCTATGCTGGTCAGGCTCTGAAGAGTGCCGGGAACGTCTTCCACAACTTTGGCGTGCGCCGCGATGCCACGCCCCAGTCCGGCCATGATGAGAAGCGCGCAGAAAACCTTACCGATTTTCATCCGATTCAGACCTCCTGGGAGATAAAGATACGGCAGGCAGATAGAATTCTTCAAAAAACACGTGAATTCTAAGCGCAGTATGTTGACATCATGATGCTTTCTATCGTAGCATCATGATGTGCGAACCACTCTTACCATCGACGACGATATTGCCGTGCTCGTGAAGCAGGAGGTGCGACGCTCGGGCGATTCCTTCAAGGGCACAGTGAACACTCTGCTCCGCCTAGGCCTTACCGCCGGCCGTAATCCTCAGCCCAGAAAGCGCTTTGTGGTAAAGCCCCGCAAGATGGGCCTCCCGCCCGGGCTGAGCTACGACAGCATTCCCGACCTTCTCGAAGCGATTGAAGGGCCGTATCACAAGTGATAATCCTCGACGCGAACCTTCTCTTGTACGCCTATGACAGTGAGTGCACGGAGCACCAGAAAGCGCATTCGTGGTTGGAGACTGTCTTCTCGGGTCACGAGCCCATCGGTCTCCCGTGGCAGACGATCTCAGCGTTCGTACGCGTCCACACGAATTCAAGGCTGCCAGGCGACCGCTTCACCACCGAGGAAGCGGTACGTACGATCGATGAGTGGATGGACCTGCCGCAGGTTCGATTGCTGGTTCCTGGAGAGCGACATTGGGATCTGTTCCGGCAGATGCTGCTGGAGGGTAAGGTTCGCGGTCCCCTTGCCACTGATGCAGAACTGGCCGCTCTCACCATCGAATACGGCGGAGTGCTGCACACTACCGACCGCGGCTTCGCCCGCTTTCCGGGGCTGAGATGGGTAAACCCGCTGCTGGAATCCTGAAATCTACCCCCATAATTGCAATAGCTCGAAATAGTCCTGGCCGGAGCATCCTCCACCGGGCGGGTTAGTCCGCACCGGCGTGTAACAAAATGCCTAAAATCCTGCTTGACGACCGTCAAAATGCGTTAAACTCATGCGGGTACGTTCAGCTAGAGGGCCAATCTTCAAACACAGGGAGGACACATAGAAATTGGGAAAAAGCATGGTCCCGAGTAAGATGTTTTTCACCAAGGGCGTAGGCAAACACAAGGAGCGTTTGAGCTCCTTTGAGTTGGCCCTTCGGGATGCGGGCATCGCCTCGCATAATCTGGTGCGCGTTTCCTCCATTTTTCCGCCTTACTGCAAGGTGATTCCGCGTAAGGAAGGCCTCAAATACCTGAGTCCAGGCGAGGTGGTTTTTGCTGTGATTGCGGAGAACTCGACGCGCGAGCCGCACCGGTTGCTGGCTTCCAGCATCGGCGTGGCCATTCCGGCGGATCGCAACGCCTACGGCTACCTGAGCGAGCATCACAGCTTTGGTGAGACTGAGGAGCAGGCCGGCGAGTACGCCGAGGAGCTGGCGGCGGAGATGCTGGCCACCACCCTGGACGTGGACTTCGATCCGGACAAGAGCTGGGACGAGAAGAAGGAGATTTACCGCATCTCCAACAAGATTGTCCGCACCAGCAACGTGACGCAATCGGCCGTGGGCGACAAACGCGAAAAGTGGACCACCACGATTGCCGCCGCCATCCTGATTCTGGAAGAGTAAGGGCTTGCATCTGGCGGAGATTTGAGGCCAATCCTGCCTGCGAGGCTGGCCTTGAAGCATGGTTGCGGAGGAATGTCCAGCGATCCATAGCATAGGCGCGCAAATACATGGAGACAGATCATGTATCAAAAATCCATATTACCTATGAACTTTTTAGGGCTTGAACCGCCTCTATCTGATTTTGCGAATGCAAGAGTTCTGGTATGGCCGGTTCCCTTTGAGAAAACGGTAAGTTACGGCTCTGGAGCCGGTGAGGGTCCGGCAGCCATTATCGAAGCTTCTCGATATATCGAACACTATGATGAAGATTTTGGAGGGGAGACAGCGCAGATTGGAATTCATACGCTGCCAGCAATTAACACGGATTATGAACCGGACGAGATGATGCCGCTTCTCGAGCAACGTGCGGCGGAACTGATAGCGACTGGTAAGTTCCTTTGCATGCTGGGAGGCGAACACTCCATTTCAGCGCCTGTGGTAAGGGTGATGTTTAAGAAATATCCGAGATTGTCAGTGATGCAGATTGACGCTCATGCCGATTTGCGTAACTCCTACGAAGGAACCCCATTAAGTCATGCATCAACCATGCGCCGTATCGTGGAAGTATGCCCGGCGGTTCAGGTCGGCATCAGGTCTATCTCCACGGAAGAGATTCTCGCGGTTCCAACTCTCCATACGCAAATCTTTTATGCCAAGGACATAACCGGCCGCTCAGACTGGGTGGAGCGTGCGGTTAAATCACTTACAGAGGACGTATATTTGACGATAGATATCGACGGTCTTGATCCGAGTCTTGTTCCGTTCACTGGGACTCCAGAGCCTGGTGGTCTGCAGTGGTATGAGGTTTTGAATTTGATTCGCCATCTCGCACGTTCGCGAAACATCGTTGGAATGGATCTGGTCGAATTGTGCAGACCCAAGGGAAACAATGCCGCAAGTGTTCTTGCCGCGAAGCTTATTTACAAGACGCTGGGGAGCGTTTTCGAGCGAGAGATTCCCAACATTAACAAAGAATCGAAAGCATGATAGACGATCGCATAGCCATGCAAGCCGCGCTCGACGAAGCCCGCCTGGCCGCGGAGGCTGGCGAGGTGCCCATTGGCGCCGTCGTGGTCTTTGATGGCGCAATCATCGCGCGCGGGCAAAATCGCGTGTTGCGCGACCTGGACCCTACGGCGCACGCCGAGATTGTCGCCCTGCGCGCGGCTGCGGCAGCCATCGGCAACTACCGCCTGACGGGCTGCACACTTTATGTGACGCTGGAACCCTGCGCCATGTGCGCCGGAGCCATGATTCATGCCCGGCTCGACCGCCTGGTTTTTGCCGCAGCCGATCCCAAGGCGGGCGCCTGCGGCTCGGTGCTCGCGGTGCTCAACCATCCGCAGCTCAACCATCAGATGGAAGTGGAGCAGGGAATTCTGGCTGATGAGGCGGCGGAGTTGTTGCGAAGTTTCTTTCGAGAGCGGCGGTAGCGGTAAACTAGCCGCATGAAGGTGCAAATGTATGCCACTTCCTGGTGCGGGGATTGCCGGGCCGCCCGGCGGTTTCTCGACTCCCACGGCATCGAGTACACCGAGATTGATATCGACCGCGACCCGGCTGCCTCGGCTGAAGTAGTGCGCCGCGTGGGAAAACGAGCAATCCCGCAGCTGGTGATCGACGGCGAATGGTTCCAGCCATATATACCGGGCCGCGGCCTTCTTATCGATGAATTGCACCAGCGTCTGGGAATTCCTCGCGTCTGAAAGTTATCTCCTTGTATAATCAAGGGTTGGGGCAGGGCCGACAAATGCGGCTCTGGCAAGGAGTTTCCCTTGATTGACCGCTATACCCGCCCGGCGATGGGCCGAATCTGGAGCGATGAGAACAAGTATCGCTGCTGGCTCGAAGTGGAGTCGGCGGCAAGCGCCGTGCTGGCCGAAGACGGCATCATTCCCGCATCTGCAGCCGTTGCCATCTCCACCAAGGCAGGCTTCAATGTTGCCCGCATTCAGGAGATTGAGGCGGAGGTAAAGCACGACGTCATCGCCTTCACAACGGCGGTGGCAGAAGACCTCAAAAACCAAGGCCTGGACGGCCAGTCCCGCTGGCTGCACTTCGGGCTGACCTCCAATGACGTGGTGGACACGGCGCAGGCGTTGCAGGTGAAAGAGGCTTCGACGCTGATTCGCGCGGGCCTCGTGGAGCTGCTGGAGGTGCTCAAGCGGCGGGCTGTCGAGTTCAAGCACACGCCGACGATTGGCCGCACCCACGGCATTCACGCCGAGCCGACAACCTTTGGCCTCAAGCTGCTCAACTGGTACGCCGAGATGGAGCGCAATCTGGCTCGCTTCGACGCGTCGGCCGAGGATATGCGCGTCGGCAAGTTCTCCGGCGCGGTGGGGACATTTGGACATCTGAAGCCGGAGCACGAGGAGAAGATCTGCGCGCGGCTGGGACTCAAGCCGGCGCTGGTATCCACGCAGGTGATTCAACGTGACCGGCACGCGGCCTACATTGCGACGCTGGCCATCATCGCCAGCTCTCTGGATAAGATCGCCGTTGAGGTTCGCCACCTGCAACGCACCGAGGTGCGCGAGGCGCAGGAATACTTCAGCGAGAAGCAAAAAGGATCTTCGGCGATGCCGCACAAGAAGAACCCCATCACCAGCGAGCAAATAAGCGGCCTGGCGCGCGTGCTGCGCGGCAACACACAAGCGGCCTTTGAGAACATTCCGCTGTGGCACGAGCGCGACATCTCGCACTCATCCGTCGAGCGCGTCATCTTCCCCGATTCGACGATTCTGGTGGATTATCTGCTGGCCAGGACGACCGACCTGATTGACCGTCTGCTGGTCTATCCCGAGCGCATGAAGAAGAACCTCGAAAGCACCGGGGGGCTGATCTTCAGTGGGCAGTTGCTGCTGGACCTGGCCGAGGCCGGAATGTTGCGCGAGGACGCTTACCAGTTGGTGCAGGCTCATGCCATGCACGCGTGGAAGGAGGATTTGGTCTTCCGCGATGAGATTGCGCGGGACACGACGATCAACAAGCTGCTCAGCCCGGAAAAGCTGACGAAGACCTTTGACTACACGCGGCAACTGGGCAATGTGGATGCGATCTTCAAACGGGTGCTGGGGGAATAGGGAAGTTGACCAGGCCGAATCCCTCACGCCAACCTTGAGCTGGCCGCAGACCCGCGCCGTAGGCGCACGGGTGGTTAGCCCCGCGCTTTAGCGTGGGGTAAGAAATCGCCGTTGTAGAATGGGAGTCCCATAGGGACGGTGTACCATGGCGCATACGTACGCGAGCAATTTCATCCATTGTGTCTTCAGCACCAAAGAGCGCCGCTCGCTGATTCCCGCCGCACGCACCGCCGAACTCTACGATTACTTGGGCGGGATTGCGCGTGGCGAGGGCTTCTCGCTCGTCGCCGCGGGCGGGACGGCCCATCATGTTCATCTATTATTTATCTTGCCGGCCTCTTGTTCTCTTGCCCATGCGGTGCAGAAGCTCAAAGGAAGCTCTTCCCGGTAGATGGGAGACAGCTTTTCCTGGCAGGAAGGATATGGAGCATTCAGCGTAAGTCCTTCGCAGGTTGAGGTCGTGAAGGAATACATTCAAAACCAGGAAGAGCATCACCGCAAGCGCGATTTTGAACAGGAATTTGTCACGCTTTTGCGGAACTGTGGAATCGAATATGATGAGCGTTACGTCTTCGAATAATCGGAAATGGCGCCGTCTTTACGCTTTGCGCCGTCCCTACGGGACTCCGGCCTCTAAGGTGGGGCCAGCAACCCCACGCTGAAGCGCGGGGCTAATAACCATTGCGCCTACGGCGCGGCGCTTCGATCCCATATTCCGAAATCGGGATATGGGGAACCTGGCAGTTTCCGCAGTATTTTGGAGAATTCGTTATGAGCTTAAAACGAAAAGTTGCCTATGCAATAATTTGTGCGCTCATTGCCGTTGGAATTTCGATAAAGAAATTGATTATGTTGTCATGGGAGAATACCCGATGGGCGGTGCGGATGCTCCATGGTTTTGGATTGTGCGTTCCAATCCAGCTCCTGCGAAAGTCATTTTCTTTACGAATTCGAATGGCTTTAGATTGCAGGGACCCAAAATTAATGGCTATCCGGAGATATGGAGTGAATGGTGCTCCGCGGCATTATGTATAACGCGCATCTACCAATACAACGGCCAGCGATACATCCTTGCACATGAGTACCACGAGGAGAACGAACCCGAGCCATGAATCTTACCGTTGCAATCACCGGCGCATCCGGCGCAAGCTGCTGGCAATACAATTATTTACAATAATTTTCATGAAAATTTCACGGCGTTTGCTCGCGAACTGCTGAATTTAAGATAAAATTCCTCTACAAAGGAGGACAATTATGTCCCTTACTTCCCCACATCTCAAGAAGTTGATTCTGTTAGCGGCAGTTTCGGCTTTGGCCGTAACTGCCCATGCCAGCGGAATCTCTGCTACAGCCACCATCACCGGCACGGAAATTTCACCTGGAGAGTACCAATACTCGATAACCTTGAACAATACCGGCACCACCACCATAGGAACCTTTTGGTTCGCCTGGGTTCCAGGTGAAGGTTTCCTGACAGTAACGCCAACCAGCCTCGTAGCACCCACTGGCTGGACCGACGGTACGACGGCCGGTGGCGCCGCCGTTCGATGGGTGACTACCACCAATCTCCTCGCCGCGGGCGATTCGCTGAGCGGCTTCGGGTTTGACAGCACGGAAACCCCGGCACAACTGGAACTCACTGTTCCAAGCGGCGTGGGTGCTGGCGATCCCGTTACGACGTCGTATGTCTACATTGCGGCGCCGCTGGGAGACCCTGGCTATAAACTTGATGCGCAACTCACCCCCGAACCAAGCACCATGCTTCTCCTCCTTACCGGAGGTGGTCTGGTTGGTTTCGTAAAGCGCGAGATGCTGGCCTGAGATTCAATCGCAACGCTCTGAATAATGGGTCTGGCTGAGGATGAGTACCCTGGCCAGACCCGTTTTATTGCGATTCAAACATATGATCCAGCGCACGAGGCCGCTGGAGCAGATCGGATCAGCGAAGGTAGGGTCATGAGCCGTCATTATCTTTCGCGCGTGTTTTTGTGTTTTTTCTTGCGGCTGATCTGAGAAGATGGTTGGATGGAAAGCCTGAACCTCATCGTCGCACTCACCGGCGCATCGGGCGCTATCTTTAGCCGCGAGTTGCTGCGCGTGCTGGAGGCGGATGAGCGTGTGACCCGCGTCCATTTTGTAGCTTCGGATAACTCGCTGAGGGTGATTGCAGAGGAGTTGGAAGCTAGCGGGCGCAACAATCTGCTGGAAAAACTCCTCGGCGCGGCGCCTAAGAAAACGGTCCAGCTTTCCGACGTGGATATTGGCGCGGCCATCGCCAGCGGCAGCCATCCATCGAATGGAATGATTATTCTGCCCTGCTCCATGGGGACTCTGGCGGCCATCGCGAACGGCCTGGCCAACTCGCTGATTGCCCGAGCCGCCGATGTAACCCTCAAGGAGCGGCGACCATTGATTTTATGTGTGCGCGAGACGCCCTTCAATCGCATTCATCTCAGAAACATGTCGCTGGCCGCGGATGCCGGCGCGGTCATCTTCCCCTGCATCCCGGCCTTCTATAACCACCCCATCGACTCCACCGAGATGGCCCGCCAGTTTGTCTACCGCGTGCTGGCGCACGTCGGCCTGCCCCAACCGGGAGCCTATGTGTGGAAGGCGGAGGAATAGTCAGTAGGGAAGCTCGTTTCGTAGATAACCTACGCGTTATCAATGTTTTGCACTTTTCTTGGATTTCACAGAACCCTGCCAGGAATTTTATCGCTCCGTCCTTTACAAGGGAATTCTTAACTTCTCATACAACTCTGCTTGTCACGGGAGGCAGGGCTTTCTATAATCCATCAATGACCGCATAGGAAACCGAGGAGGCATGGTTTGCCCATCCACCCGGTGCATGGCTGCCCAAAAGAGCGGTTTTGCATTCCGCGAGCGATTGTTTGAGCATTGATCACTATTTTGGCAGTTCCAGGAGCCCTGAATGAAGAAATTAATTTTCGCATCTGTGATGGCATCGGCGTGCCTGAGTCTCTTTTTCACGCCCATGCTGCGTGCCCAGGATTCGACCATCACCATCAAGGATCCGGCAGAGTACAACACCTACCAGGGATGCACCACGCAAAGCGATCCCAAGGCCAAGGCAGCTTGCCTGGAGAGCTTTTTGCAGACATACCCGCAGAGCGTCGTCAAGGGTGCAGTTCTCGATACGCTGATCGACACCTACCAGGCCCTGCACGACGATGACAAGACGCTCAGCGCAGCCATGCGCCTGCTTCAGGTGGATCCAAACAACATGAAGGCCATCTTTATCTCGGTCTACCTGAAGAAAACCCAGTGCGCCAAGACCAGCGATACGCAGACCTGCGACGATGCCGCGGCGCTTGCGCGCAAGGGTCTTCTGGCGCCCAAGCCGGCTACCATGTCCGCCGACGAATGGAAGAAGCTGACCACAGGAACTTATCCGGCTTTTCATTCGGCCATCGCGTTTGACGACGCGGTCTCCAAGAAGGACTTCAAGGCCGCAGTCGCCGAATATACGGCTGAATTGATGATGTATACGGATACTCAGACCCAGTCTGGGCCCGCATTGCAGGACACGCTTTTTCTTGCCAAGGCGTATTCTCAGCCCGGCGCCAAGGATCTGGTGAAGGCGATCTGGTTTTACGCGCGCGTGTGGAACTTCGTTCCGGCTGCAGCCAAGCCCACCATTGAAAAGTCGCTCGAGTACTACTACAAGCAGTACCACGGCAACCTGGATGGCCTTGATGACATCAAGAGCAAAGCCGCACTCACAACCTTCCCAGGCGACATCGTTATCAAGCCAGCTCCAACACCAGCCGAGCTTGCTCATCAAGCGGTGGTGGATACTCCCAACCTGAGCGCCATGAACCTGGGCGACGCGGAGTATGTGCTGGTTAACGGAAATAAGGAAGATGTTGATAAAGTGTGGGCTGCGCTGAGAGATCGGGCCACGCCGGTTCCGGGCATTGTCATGGAAGCCAATGTCTCGGCGATGAAGGTTATCGTAACCCAGGGCGTCAAGCCGACCGACTATATCGTCAATCTGCAGACCCCGGTAACATGCAAGGCATTCCCCGCAGTCGGTACCGTTCTGAAGGAGGAGGAGGATTACATCCTTAACTCCGGCATCAAGGCGGATACTGATAAACTAAGCGGACTCTTCAGCGACACCAAGACGTCGATTAAGAAGATTGTGATCGAGCCCGTCGTTTCGGTAATCAAGGTCGCTGTTTCTCAGGATGCCAAAGATGCCAAGGTTCCCGACTTCATCGTCAATCTGAAGACGCACGTGTCCTGCAAGGAAGCTCCGGCGGCTGGCTTCACGTATGGGCTACAGAGCAAGGGCGATGCGGAGCTGGATGGCACCTACGATAGCTACACGCAGGTTGCAGCAACGGCAACCGCGGCGCAGACCGCGCAGATTGTGCTTCGCGACGGTGTGATACTGGAAAAGAAGAAGACAACTCCGGTGACGCACCCCAAGCCGACTGCTGGGCATCCGGCAACTCACAAGTAACCGGTTGACCGCATGATTTATTGACTGCGCCGGAGCCAGAATGGCTCCGGCGCGACCTACCCTCCTCCTGGGCCATTAAGGGGCAGCTATATTTGGCTGCCCCTTCTTGTTTTCCATCACCTATCAACTAAAAGCCCGTCGTACGCAGGGCCTACGCGCTGGTGGTAGGCTAGGGGCAGCATGGAACGATTCAGAACCCTTCCCGTTTTCCTGGCCTATGCGACTATCGCTCTAGTCTGCGTTCCCTCGTATGCTCAGGAAGACCAGAATACTGCCACCCCTCATCCGAGCCATGTGCGCAAGGCAGACCGGCGCCCGATGCCGTTCCCTCCCGGCAGCGAGACGCAGGCGCCTGCAGCCTCGTTAGAGTTCCGCGCATATGACCAAATGAGCCAGCAGGATCGCGATCTGGCGGCAGACGCGGAGTCCGCCATTGAAGAGCGCGCCGGGTTCGCCGGTCTGGAATTCAATCAGGGCAAGTGGAGTTATCAGCAGATCGTCTGCCCCGCTCTGCCCAAGCACCTGTTCCTGCAGTTCACGCGCAACAACGGCAAGGGCGATGTGAGCGTCTTTTCGGCATCGATACCGCGCTCGGGCGACGGCCGGGTGCGCATCATTCCTATCCTGCGCCGCGGCTATTCGCTCTTCTCGCCCGCGCCCATCAACGCTCTCACCATCTCGGCCTTCAACCACATCCGGGCCGAAGAGCACGTGGTAACGACTCCTGAATGGCTCGCCACCGGCATGTGCTATGCCGCCCTGGCTGGCGCGCATCCCCAGATCGGGACGCCCGAGGAGACCAATTTCAAAAAGCTGCCGGTCGCTCCAACTGGCAGAGAAGTGATTCCCATGCACGGAGGCGCGGTCATCCGGTTTACTGATGTTGCCGCGATTCCACGGCCTATGCAGTGGACCATGACCTTCAACGACAAGGGAAAGCTGCTGCATGCCTCGCATTCAGCCGCGCCGAGATCGGGAGGCAAGGTTGTTCAGCAAACTCCGGCAGAGGTTCAGGGCAAGCCCGTTCAGGCGGTTGATCCGAGTGGGAAGGCGATACTCATCAAATGAGTTATCAGTTGTCAGTTTTCGGCTATCAAGTCAAAACGGATTTCTGATAACTGACGCTGATTACTGAGAACTGACCACTGTCATCGTCATTCCCCCAGCATGATGCGCTGAATCCGCGTGGCGCGCCCCGTCCTGGGATCGCAGGAGACCAGCGCGGCGCACATCTTGGGGTTATCCTTGGCGGCGTCGAATTTGCCCGGCATTCCGGTGAGAAACTTGCGTAGCACCAGCTCCTTTTCGACGCCGATCACGCTGTCGTAGGGGCCGCTCATGCCCACGTCGGTCTGGTAGGCGGTTCCTCCCGGCAGCACACGCTCGTCGGCGGTGGGAACATGCGTATGCGTGCCCAGCACCGCGGTCACGCGCCCATCCAGATGCCAGCCCATCGCCACCTTCTCGCTGGTGGCCTCGGCGTG
>Ga0181524_10000272_pt1 | contig 62905 bp, 60 predicted proteins | sample PEATcosm2014_Bin_34_FD_119761 | JGI IMG/M metagenome (GOLD analysis project Ga0181524, IMG submission 119761) | Peatland microbial communities from MTU Mesocosm Facility, Houghton, MI, USA - PEATcosm2014_Bin05_60_metaG | ecosystem: Environmental > Terrestrial > Soil > Wetlands > Peat | place... | reverse complement strand
TCAGGACGCCCACGACCTCCCCCCGGCTCTTGATGGGGAGGCCGAGATACGTGACGATGCCCAGATCCTGGTAGCGTGGTCCGAAGTGACTTCGTGGGTCCGTCTGCACGTCCGGGCTGAATACCGGCTCCCCGCTCGTGACCACGAGGCCCGACAGACTACCCTCCAGGGGATACTCATACCCGGCCGACACGAGCTCTCCCTTGATCCGCGCCACGCGCAGCACGCGCGCCTCTCGGTCCACGAGTGTGACCCGCACGTGCGGGCTCCCCGCCATCTCGGCAGCTTCGGCGAGGATCCGATCGAGGATTCCCTGGAGGTCCAGGCCGGACATGAGCGACCGGCTCGCCCGCAGTAAGGCCTCCAGCTCGGCGCTCCGTCGCTGCGCGGCCTCGTGCAGCCGAGCGTTCTCGATGGCGATGGCCACGTGGTTCGCCATGGTTTGGCCAAGCGCCACCTCGTCGGCGCTGAAGGGTCCGGGGGAGGTCCGGCCCATCCAGAGGGCGCCGAGGATCTCTCCCTTCGAGAGCAGAGGGAGGAGAACGACTGCTCCGAGGCCCTGTGGCGTCCACAGGGCTTGCTCCCCCGACCCCGCCAGGGTGGCGATATCGTCCACCCCGAAGGTCTTTCTCGTTGAAAGCAGTTGCCAGAGGTTTGGGAAGTCGTGGGGATTCAGGTCGAGCGGACGCGCGCCTTCAGACATCCCCAGCGTTCGGACCGTGACGCTCGCGGGCGGATGGGTCGCGAGCGACCCCTCTACCAAGATGATCCCGGACTGGGCCCGGCCGGCGAGGTGATCCATCTGCTCGAGGGCGGTTGTGAGCACCTTTTCCAATTCCAGGGAAGAGGAGGTCATAGTACTGGTCTCGAGCAGTGTCCGTAGCCGCTGAAACGCCTCCTGGAGCTGATCGGCCATGGCGTTGAACCGCTCGGCAACCTCGGCGATCTCGTCGCGCGACCGGACCGGGAACCGGTGGTCGAAGTCACCTGCGCCTAGGAGCCTGGCTCCCTGGGCCAGTTCGGCCAGCGGATGGGTGAGTGTCCGGGCCGCGATGATGGCCAGGATCAGCGTGACCGCCACCGTATTGATCAGTATGATCGTGGTCTCGATCTTCATCCGGTTCACAGCGGCGAAGGCCTCGGCGGTGGGCTGCTCGACAATGACCCCCCAACCCAGCTTGGGGCTCCGCGCGTGCAGCCCGATGACCTGGACCCCCTGGTAATTCGGATACTCGAGGCTCGTCCCGGGCGCGGGCTCATCCTCTCCCTTCAGGAAGCGCTGCACGGCACCAGCCCCTGAGAGATCGCGCCGGGCCAGCACAAGGCTGAAATCCGGATGGGCAAGCAGCTGGCCCTTCCCATTCACGAGGTACACATATCCGCTCTGTCCCACCTTGAACGAGAGCACCTCGTCCCAGAGCCTCTTGAGGTTGACCTCGACGGCCAACACCCCCACGATCCGGTCTTCGGCCAGCTTGCGGATCGGCACCGCCAGGGTCAAGAAGGGTTCGGAGAACTCCGAGGTTCGGACCTGCCCGATGTAAGTCTCGCCCGAGAGGGGGACCTGGACTTTGGCGGTCCCCGCTTGGCTGCCCAGGTCAGCGGGGACCACCAATGTGCTCCCTGACATCTTGAGCCGCTCCCGGCCACTCGCGTCCAAGAGACTTATCTCCTTCACGTCCTCGGAGAAGCTCAGGAAAAACGACAGGAGTGGTTTGGCGGCCACCGGATTCATAGTCTGGAGGTCGCCCAGTTCGACGATGAGGCGCAGATCCTCCTCGATGTCGGCCACGTAGGACTGAACCTTGTCAACGCCCCAACTGGCGACAGCGGCACTTCGCTCGCGGACCTCGCTTTCCTGAGCGACCCGGGCCGAGCGCATGGCCAGAACCCCGAGGGTCAGCGGCGGGAAGATGGAGACCGCCAGCACCAGGAGGATCAAGCGAAAGGTGATCCGCTGCCACCAAGGTCGGGCCAGCGTCTCCCAGATCCTTACGCCGGGCTCACCGCGTCCCGCCACGGGGTCTGGACTAGCGGAGGATGACATCGGCCTCTCGGAGGAGCTGATTGGGAATGGCAACGCCGATCTCCTTGGCCACCCGGAGATTGATCACCAGCTCTAGCTTTCGGGGGGTCTCGATCGGGATCTCGGCAGGGCGGGTGCCGTTCAGGACCTTGTCCGCCAGGCGGGCGGCCTGGCGACCGATTTGAAAGGTGTTGATCCCGTAGCTGGCGAGGGCACCGCGCTCCACCAGGCTTCTGATGTGGACGATATAGGGCAGCTTGCGGTTGCGGGCGATGGCCGAGAGCGTTGCCACCTGGTTGTTGACCAGCACGTCGGGTATGGCGAAGACGGCGTCCGCCCGCTCTCTGGGAAGCTTCTCGAGACTCTGCTGGATCTCGGCTGCGTTACGGCCGTGACACTCCACGAGGGCGAGGTTCAGCCTTTCGGCCGATCGATAAGTCTCCTTCACCACTTCTTGGGAGAACCGATCCTCTGGGTTGAACACTATGGCCACGCGGCGGGCTTTGGGAATGAGTCTGGTCAGCATCTCGAGACGTTTTGCGGTGAGCTCCAGGCTGAGGGTGCTCACCCCGGTCAAGTTGTTACCCGAGGCGGTGATGCTTTGAACGAGTCCCGTCTCAACCGGGTCGCCGGCTGGGCCGAAGACGACCGGGATACCGGTGGTTGCCGTGGCTTCTTTAGCCAGGGAAGCCCCCACGTACGTGGCGGTGAAAATCAGATCCACCTTCTGCGTGACGAACTCCTCCGCAAAACGACGCAGAGCTTCCCGGTCCAGCTTGGCGTTCCGGATGCGGTAGACGATGTGCTGCCCCTCGACGTAGCCCAGCTCTTTCATCGCCTGCCTAAAGCCTTCGACCGGGGTCAGGTAAGTGTCGTCGGTAATCATGATCCCGACCTGATAGACCCTGTCGGTGTCCCGGTTGCGGAAAGCTAGGCAGAACCCGGCCAGGGCCAGCAGCAGCATCCCTATGAGCATGCGACGCATTTTCTCGCCTCCCGCTGTTGTCAGCCCGTTCCCGCCGTGAGTCTTCTCAGCACTTCCCGGCCGCCATTTTCTCGCTACCTGGCAACCGCCGGACGACGGTCAACGCCACGGGGCCCACCAGGGCACCGAGTCCCAGAATCCCGAATGCCCAGCCCCACTGGAAGGGCATGTTGCCTTGAGTCGGGTTGGTCCAGTCGAGTACCCATCCGAAGACGGTGGGTGAGGCTGTGGCCGCTATAAAGCCGATGAGAGTTTGGAACCCCATGGCTGCGCCCACGGCATGGGGAGGTGCCAACTCCGTCAATCCCGTGGACAGGACCGGGGTCTCCGCCACAACGAAGAAGCTGTAAACGACGCCTGCCAGCACGAGCAACATCGGAGGAAGGCCCAGCATCCAACCAAACCCCAAGGAAGAGGCGGCGCTGATCAGCATGATCGTGGAGGCCGTGCGGGTCCGACCCATCCGATCCGACAGAATGCCTGCAATGCATGTGGAGAACCCGCCGGCAGCCACGATTACGGCCGTAAGACCGGCGCCGAACCCTGAAGCCTCTGTTTTCTCATATCCTGCACGCATGAAACTGGCCGTAAGGTAGGCCGCCATCCATGCGCGCATCCCGTACTGTTCCCACATATGGGCGCCATACGCCAGGATCATGAGGAGCGCCGGCTTGTCTCGGAGGACTTCCAGGCGAAGTCGCCTCGCTGCATCTCCCGCCGCCACGCCCCGATCGTCTTGCAACAGGATGAGGCAGAGGAGGGTCCCCACCAGGGTGCCCGCGGCGGTCGTGACGATCGCAAACCGCCAGCCCGCCATGGATCCGATGATCCCGCTCAGCAAGGTGGATGCCGCCGCGCCGAAGACGAAAGCACTGGTGAAATATCCAACGGCTCGCCCTCGCTGGATGCTGGGGAACCTGTCGGCGACCAGCTTCAAGCCGGGCATATACGTCCCGCCCATCCCGAGGCCGGCCAAAGCACGATAGATGACGGCGGATGTCTGGTCAACAGCAAACAAGGCGAAGAAAACATTCGCTACCACCGACCAGGAGGCGGAGAGCAAGAAGATAGTGCGAGCCCGGATGCGATCAGTGAGGTACGTGAGGAGGGTGGCGGAGAGAATGTAGCCCAACTGGTAGGCCGAGAAGATCATGCCGGCGCCACTATTCGTGAGGCCCCACTCCTTCTGAACGAGGGGGAGCACCGCCGCATAATTCAGGAAGACAAGCATGATGAAGCCGTAGGCCAAGCAGAACTTGAGCAGCCACCTGGAATTCTCCGCTGCCTCCCGGTTGGCGGCCCGCTCGACCGCGACCAATGAAGGACGCGGGACGACCTGCGGCTGAATATGAAACGCTTCCGGGCCGCGGCGGGGCCGCATGGGAGCAGCACCTCCTTGTGTGGCGAGGAATCAATTGCTTAAAGAAAGGGAGCATCACGCGGCCTTTCTATTATGCAGAACCGGTCGGCCAGGTCAAGTCCCGACTCACAGGTGATGCTCAACCGCCCTTTGCCCACACCTCAGGGTCCGGCCACGCCAGGAAGGGGCGAGTCTCTCGGCCTTGAAGTGGGAGGGGTAGATCCCGTTCCCAGCGATTCGTCCATCGGTGCGGTGTCAAGGGGAAACCGGTACCGGTCCGGGCTGGGAGACTGCAATGCACGAGGGGCGGCCGAGGACGAGTCGAGGGTGCAGCGCTCCGGGCGCCAAGTCAGATCCGCCATAAACACGAAGCCCCTCGGGGGATTCCCGAGGGGGTTTCAACATTTCGGACTTGATTTATCCACAACTTGCGCAGGTTCTCCTCGACTCGCGGCTCTCCGCGCTAAATGCCGCCCGCTGCGACCCATGCGACAGTGGATCGAAAGGGCTACTCGATCAGAACAACTCCGTATCGATTCTCGTCACAAGAATAGTCTCTGACCACCTCGATCGGAAAGCCATTCGCACGGGCTGTGGCAAAAACGTCAATGCCGCACGCTTCCATCGAAGGACGTGCGTCGTCTGGTCGAGTGCACTCCTTCAAATTGCACGTCCTGCATAACCGGCAGGGCCCTGCCCCCAGGCCAAACGCCTTGTAGAAGCCATCCAGGAATATCTCGCGCTCAAGTTTAAGAACAATCTTGGTCGGTCGCACATCGCTCTTGCAATGGATGAGAAGGGCTCGCCTGTAACACGCGATCACCTCCCGCGTCTCCTCCGGCTTTGGGCTGTGCGGCGGGCAACAGAGGCTGCTATTGAACCCCCCGCAGCCGAACTGACATTTCATTCGCACCCAAGGAGCAGTCACGACGGTCTCGGCAGGTATGACCTTGGCGCCGACTGCCCCAAGCTCACGGGCCCGCCGTACGAACTTCTGAAGCTGCGGTTTCCCCTTCATGGATGCCTCACCCGTCTGCTGCCTCATGGCGTTTGCTCTCTTGAACGTCACCGGTGGAAATCACGTGCAACCACTCCTGCGACACGAAGCCCCCTCGGCCCCATGCCGAGGGGGCTCTGGCCTTGATCCCTTCGGTTGACGGATCCTACTTCTTCTTCGCAGCCTTCGCCTTGCTCGACCCGCAGGAGGACTTGCCGCTCTTCGCCGCCTTCTTCATCCCGCACGCCATGCTCATCCCTCCTTTCGCCCCGGTCTGCCGGCGAGGGCGTTACCGCCGTCCCCGGCGACCCTTCGCGCTTGCCTTGGCCGCCTTGTTGGGGGCCGCCTTCGCCACCTTTTTCGCGGCCTTCTTCACCGCAGGCTTCGCGGCCTGTGCCGGCTTTGCCGCCGCCCTGAACAGCCCCAGGATGTCTTCCCGGAACTTGTCGTAGGCCCCCTTGAACTCGGCCAGCGTCTTGACGACGGAGCCGAAGTCGGGCCACCGTTCCGGCTTGTGGCCACCGCTTCCGAAGTCGCCCGCGATGCCGGCCTCACGCAGGATCCGGTTGAGGTCGGCGTTCAATTCGTACCCCTTGCGAAAATCGGGGATCATGTTCAGTTTGTCCACGACCTCCGGCGGGAACTGGCCGGTGATGGACTCGACGTAGTCCCCGAGGTTGAACCCCGGGTCCTCGGCCATCTTCCGCACGTTCTCCTGATGGTTCGGGAACTCGGTGTGGACCATGTTGTTCCCGGTGAGCGTCCAGTACGTGTCCTGCGGCTTGCGCTTGGAGGCCGGCAGGTAACAGATGCGGCTGAAGATGAGCTTGGCTTGCTCCCGGCTGAGCTGATGCTTCCGGCAGAGGTAGTCCACCCACTTCTCCCGGTTCGTCTCCGAGAAGAAGATGCCCCACACGCGGCGCGCCACCAGCGTGCCGGACTTGCCGATGACACCTTCCCACGTCTTCAGCTCCTCCGCCGAGGCCACGTCCGATAGGGCTGCAATCACGTTGGCCTCGATGGTTCGCTGGCTGCCGAACCTGGTGGCGGCCACCACCTTGGCCTCGTACCCCTTGGCCGCATCCACCTTGGGTTTGGTGCCGTTGGCGGCGGCGAGCTGCTCCAATCGCTTCAACGCCTCCGCCTCGCCCAGCTTCTTCTTGAGTTCTCCGAAAAGTTCCTCCAGCTTCACTTCCCGGAGGTGGCTCTCGAACCGCCCGCCCATGTTGGTCATGTACAGCTGGGTCGGGACGATGCCCTTCTTGATGGCGCCGGCCATCCCGGCCAACTTTTCCAGGATCATGGTGACTTCCTGGCCCGCGGTGTAGATCACCGTGATGTTGCTGCCGAAGCCGAAGGTGTTGATGGCCCGCGCGATCTCCCGGGCCGCCGGGGAGCTGGCCGCGACCTTGATCACCATGTTGGGCCGGCCCCGCTCCCGTGTGGCGGCATAGCCGGCTAGCAGATAATCGTCATAGAGCCCGAGGTCCTCGGTCGCCGCGGCGAAGGCGGCGAAGACGTCCCGGACGCTCTCGTGCACCAGGTGGGCGATGTTGGGGTTCAACTGGAACGAGACCACCCCGCCGCCCGACTCATTCGCCAGGTTGAAGAAGATGGGCCGGTACACGTGCAGGTTGTCCCAGAGGGCGAGCAGCGTGGCGTACAGGGCGATCTCGTCGCCGTACTGCTCGGGCTTGGCCTTCCAGGCTGCGAATTTCGGATGCGACTTCACCTCGGCCTGGAGGATCCGGGGCAGCTCCGGATCGTCCTGGTATGCCAGGGCCGCCAGGACCGGGTTGGTGGACACCTGCTCGAAGCCCAGATGGCGCAGCCAGCGGAGCCCCAGGGCGTAGTCGTTGCCGAACCGGCAGCGGCCCTCGCGGACCATGCGGGTATACATGTTCCCCTCGATCTCGGCCCGGGCCTTGTCCAGGAAGGCCAGGAGGACGGGCTTGCCGAAGTCCAGGGCCTGCTCGATCCGGACGGCCGTCTTGGCCACCATGCTGGCCCCCTTCATGACCAGCTTCATCCGACCCAGGAACCGGCGCACCACGGCCGCCGCCACCGAGCCCGTCGCCTCGGCCGCCTCGCGCGCCTCCCACTCGGCCAGGGCGCCTCGGATGCTGCCGACCGCCTGGAGCCGCTCGACGCCATTCAGCCACCGGCTCTCCAGGCCCAGGAAGTTGATCGCCGTCTCCAGGAGCGTCTCGTAACTGTACTGGCGCTGCCGGATCTTGCGGGAAGCCTCGGCCTCGGAGTCCTCCGCCAAGAGGCGCGCGCCGGCGAACTGGATGTTGAGCTGCCGGATCACCCCCGCCAACACGCCCGGCAAGAACCCGTTCAGCTCTGGAAAGAGCAGGTGGTCGGCCGCCAGCGTCGTCTGGCCCCAGCCGGTAAGCTGCACCACATGGGCGGCGTGATCGCCCGGAATCGGATGCTTCCCCGGTCCCGACAGCCGCTCGGGCCCGCTGGCGGCCACGATCTGGTCGATCTGCTCCTGGACATGTCTCTGAACTGCTTTTGCCATCGCTCTCCTCCGCGTGAAGAATGAGTCCGAGTATCCCGAGAGCTGAATCAAGCCACAGTATAGACGATCCAGGACTGGGACGCCACTTCCCCGGCCCCCCTGTCTGCCTTGTGGAACAAATCAGAACCGAGCGGCTTTACCACCGAGGCCCCAGGGCTACCGCGCACCTCTGCCCTCCTCTCACCCCCCACTCGCCGCTTTTCACTGTTCACTTCTCACGCTGTTCGCCGTTGACACCCGCAATGCCAGTGATAGTCTCTGGCACGACCAACGGTCATCCGAGAATACGGAGGGGGAAGGTCACGGGGGCCAGTACGATGTCTGGTCTCGCGATCCGACGGTCCCCTTTCCGTCAGCTTACTTCATTCGTACGGCCCTCCGGAGAAGCCTGAACCCCGGAGGGCCTTTTTTCTTTGTCGAAGGGACTCCCGCCGTCGTACCGAACCGAAACGCGTGAGCCATCAATGGGCTGAGGAGGAAAGATGGGGATCAGAGAGATCAAGGTCAAAGGCCTGGACCCGAAGGTGTTCATCAAGAGACAGGTGGAAGGCATCCGGTTGGATAAGCTGGCCAAGCGGATTGCCACCCAAGTCAAGGGCGTCGTCTCCGTGACGTACAACATCACCCCGAAGCCGCCGTCCACGATCGAGGCGGTGTGAAGGAATAGGACGCGGCGCGAGGGGTTGGCGAGGCGATGAGCCTCGCCAAGTCTCTGCGGGTCACTCCGATGGCAATCAACGACCGCAGGAGAAGGTCGGAGGACGCTGAGGTGTCGGCCGCCTCTATCTTCGCCACCCGCGACTGGCTTGACCCGATGCGCTTCGCCAACTCCACCTGGGAGGGGGACCCGTGCGCACCGGGAAGCCATATCCAGGCTGCCCCACCGTCGCCTATGATCACACCCTTCAGTTCCTACCTCAATACCAATCGGCAACACACGGTTGATCCCTGGATGCCCATGCGTTTATACTTCGTATGAATCCCGTCAGGAACAGTGCTCTTGCCTTGCATCTGTCCCCAGTAGCGCAGAACAGAAAGCCTCGCCGGGCAGCAAGGGACAGGAGAGATCATGGCGACCATGACTCATCGCGAGCGGGTGCTCCGGGCGTTGAACCATCAGGAGCCGGACCGGGTGCCCCTGGATCTGGGGGGCAGTCGCTCCAGCTCGCTGGTACTGGAGGCCTACGAGGGGCTGAACGGTCACCTCGGGAGCCAGCAGCCTCGTTCCGTCTTCAGCAAGTGGCTGAACATCGCCCATCCCAGCGAGGCGATGCTCACGCGCTTCGACATCGACACCCGGAGCCTCAGCCAGGGCGACCCCGACAACTGGCAGGACATCATCTTCCCCGACGGCTCCTACCAGGATGAATGGGGCGTAGTACGCAGCCGGCCGCGGGGGAGCTTGTACTACGATCTGACCAAATCCCCCCTTGCGGGCGACGTGGACGTGGCGGACCTGGAAAAGTTCTCCTGGCCCGATCCCCACGACCCCGGACGCTGCCGTCCCCTGGCGGAGGCGGCCGCACGCCTCCGCCAGGGGACGGATTACGCGGTTGTCCTCAGCATGCCGGGAGGGATCGTCCACCAGGCGCAGTTCCTGCGCGGCTTCGAGGACTGGTTCACCGACTTGATCACCAATCCCAAATTCTTCGAGGCCCTGATGGAAAAGCTGGCCGACCTCTGGATCGAGATGGCCAATGACGAACTTGATGCGGTCGGGAACAACGTGGACATCTGTTTCTTCGGGGACGACATGGCCTTCCAGAACGGCCCCATGATGTCCATGGACCTCTACCGGAAGCTGATCAAGCCTCACCACAAGCAGCTCTTCTCCTACATCCGGTCCCGCACCTCGGCCAGGATCGCGTACCATACCTGCGGATCCGTGGTGCATCTCATCCCCGACCTCATCGAGATGGGCGTGGATGCCCTCAACCCCGTGCAGGTCTCGGCCAAGGGCATGGACAGCAAGACGCTCAAGCGGGAGTTCGGCAAGGACATCTGCTTCTGGGGCGCGATCGACACCCAGCGGGTCCTCCCGTTCGGGACACCGGACGATGTCAAGGCCGAGGTGGAACGGCGGATCGACGATCTCGGGCCCGGAGGCGGATACGTCCTTTGCGCCGTGCATAACATCCAGGCCGACGTCTCGCCCGAGAACATCTGCGCCATGTACGACACCGCCCGGGAGTATGGCCGATATTGATACCGTAGCCGCCCCCGGGGGCACCGACATCTGCCGGGCACTTCTGCCTCCGGGCACTGGAGGGACGTGAGAAGCCTTTTTCTGCCTGGGACCATCTTTTTCCGAAGTCCGTCGGGACTGCGCAGCCGGTCCTGAGCTGCGAACCGAGGAGGAGGAATCATGAAAGCCGCCGTGCTGTACGAGCGCTGTGCCCCGATGATCGTCGAAGAGGTGGACTTGAAGCCGCCGGTCGCGGGCGAGGTCCGGGTCCAGATCAAGGCCGCGGGCGTCTGCCACTCCGACTACCACCACTGGAACAGCGAGTATGGCAGCGTCTTGCCGCTGGTCCTTGGCCACGAGGTCGCGGGCGTCGTGGACGCCGTCGGGGACGGCGTGGCCAAGGTGCGCCCCGGCGACCGCGTGGTCCTCGCCTTCGGCCACCGTTGCGGCGAGTGCTTCTACTGCCTCAAGGGTGAGCCCTACCTCTGCACCCCGCCCGCCGACTCCCCGCTCCTGAAGCGCTTCCCGCGCATCTGGAAGGGCAGTCAGGGCATCAACTCTTTCCTGGCGGTGGGCGCCTTCTCCCAGTATACGGTCGTGCCGGCCACCAACGTCATCCCGCTCCCGGACGACGTTCCCTTCGAGGTCGGGGCGCTCGTCGGATGCGCCGTGGCCACAGGCTTCGGCGCCGTGGTGAACGCGGCCAAGGTCCAGCCGGGCTCGTCCGTCCTCGTCATCGGCTGCGGCGGCGTGGGGTTGAACGTGATCCAGGCCGCCGCCCTGGTCGGCGCGGCCAAGATCATCGCCGTGGACATCCTCGACAGCAAGCTGAAGTACGCGGAGCAGTTCGGCGCCACCCACTGCATCAACGCCAGCAGCGACGACGTGGTGAGCTGGGTGCGCGCGCTCACCGGCGGCTTCGGGGCCGATTACGCCTTCGAGGTCATCAGCCAGCCCAAGACGATCGAGCAGGCCTTCGAGTCGCTCAGGAAGGGCGGCGTGGCAGTCATAGTCGGGATGGCGCCTGTCGGCGCAACACTCACCCTTGACCCGCTGGCGATGATGCGGACCTCTCGGGTCATCATGGGCACCGCCTACGGGAACATCCGGCCGGCGATGGACTTCCCGCGCATCCTCGAACTGTACCGGGCCGGCAAGTTGAAGCTCAAGGAGCTCGTCTCCCGCCGGTTCGGGTTGAGCGAGATCAACGCCGCCTTCCGGGCGCTCGGCGCCGGCGAAGTGGCGCGGGGGCTGGTCATGTTCGACTAGACCCGACCCCTTTTCCTCAGCCCTTCATCGCCCCGGCGGTCAGGCCTTTGATGAGATGCTTCTGGAGAAAGGTGAAAAGGATGGCCACGGGAACGGTGCTGATCATGACTCCGGCGGAAAGCTGGCCCCACTGGACCTCGTACTGGCCGGCCATGTACAGGAGGCCCGCCGAGAGCGTTCGCATATTGGTGCTACTGGTAAACGTGGTCGCGAAGAGCAGCTCGCTCCAGGAGGAGACGAAGGCAAAGATGGCGGTGGCCGCGATTCCCGGCGCCGCCAGGGGCACAATGATCTTGAGCATCGCGCCGAACCGGCTGGAGCCGTCGATCATGGCGCTCTCCTCCAGCTCGTGCGGGATGCTCTCGAAGTAGCCGACCAGCATCCAGACCGTGAAGGGCACGGTGAAGGAGAAGTTGGAGTAGATCAGCGCCTGGTAGGTGTCGATCAGGCCCAGCGCGTACCACTGGGAGAGGAGCGGGGGAATGAGCAGGACCGCGGGGAACATCTGAGTGGCCAGGAAGACCAGCATCAGGGTGTTCTTGCCGATGAACCGGAAGCGCGCCAGGGCGTAGCCGGCCGAGGTGGAAATCACGATGGTGGCCACCATGGTGACCGAGGAGACCCACAGGCTGTTGGCGAAGAAGACGCTGAACGGCGTGAGGCGCGACGTCCAGGCCTCCACATAGTTCCGGAGGATGGGATGAGTGGGAATATAGGTGATGGGTGTGGCGTACAACTCCACTCGCGTCTTGAGGGACGCAGACAGGGCCCACAGGAACGGCCCCATGGCGAAGAGTGTCATGAGTGCCAGTCCGGCCCAGAGGACCGGGCCGCCCAGGATGCGCTCGAGGAGGTCCCCAGACCCTTGTCTTTTCATCCCGAGACCGACTCCACGCCTTTCGTGAATTTCAGGTAGAAAGCCGTAAAGACCAGCATGATGACCAGGAGAATCACCGACAGCGTCGCGGCGTAGCCGAAATCCAGATCCGTGTACGCCGTGAGGAGCGTGTAACTTGAGGTGATCTGTGTCGCGTTGGCCGGGCCGCCGCTGGTCATGACGAAGATCAGGTCGGCGTAGTTGAAGGTCCAGATGATGCGGGTCGCTGTGGCAACCACGATGATGGGCCGCAGCATGGGCATGGTGACGTGCCAGAACCGCTGGGTGACGCTAGCCCCGTCCACCGTGGCGGCTTCGTAGACTTCATCCGGGATGGCCTGCAGGCCCGCCAGGATCATGATGCTGAAGAACGGGATCCCGCGCCAGATGTTGGCGAAGATGACGCTGGCCATGGCGAAGGCGGGCTGGCTCAGCCAGGCGATGGGCACGGTGAGCAGCCCCACCCGCCTGAGGATGTCATTGACCGGCCCGTAGTTCGGCTGGTACAGGTACTCCCACACCAGCCCGACGACCACGCCCGGGATGATCCAGGGGAGCAGGTTCAGGGTCCGCAAAAACGCCCGCCCTTTGAACTCGGCGTTCAGGAAGAGCGCTCCCAGAAAGCCCAGCACGAACTGGATGCTGACCGAACAGATGACCCAGACGAAGGAGTTCTTCAGCGTCAGCCAGAACGTCGGGTCATGGATCATCCGCAGGTAGTTGCCGAGACCGATGAAGCGATAGTCCTGCGGGCGGGAGAGGACGTTGTGGTACAGGCTCATGTGGATGGCTTTGAGGATCGGGAAGAGGACCGTGCCGCCTAGGCAGATGGCCGCCGGCAGGAGATAGGTATAATTGGCGAGGGTCTCCCGCGTTGCGCGAGAGAGGAGCGCCCGCGGCGCGGGCATGGCAACGCTGGCTTCCTTGTTCACCTGAGACGCTCCCGCTGAAACCGCACGCCTGATGGAGACGACCCCGGAGCCCGGACGGCCAGGCCCCGGGGCCAGAGAAGACGGAGACGTTCGCTACGCCATGTTCTTGGTCAGCATCTCGGCAAACTTGTCCAGACACTGCTTCGGCGTGATCTGACCAACGAACGCCTGCTGGAACATGGGGACCCCTTCCGAATCCAGCTTGCCGCCCCAGCTCGGGTAGGCCAGGTACGGGCTCACGATGGAGAAGGGGATAGACTTGACGAAGCCCGCATAGGAGGGCTCGGTGTACGGCGGCTTCTCGGCCAGGTTCTGCCGCGTGGGCAGGAGTCCCAGGGTCGTGCAGTACTTGAAGTGCTGCTCGTCGTCCATCATCCAGGTCAGGAACTTCCAGGCCCCCTCCTTGTTCTTGCCGCCCTTGAACATGGTCAGGGTCTCGGAAAAGAAGAACGAGGCGCGCTTCTTCGCCGGGCCGACCGGGATCGGGACCGTGGCGAAATTGGGCTCGCCCACGAACTTCTTCTGCTCCTCGATGGAGCCGGAGTTGTGGAGGTACATATTGGTCACGCCACGGCCGAACCCCTCGACGATCTGGCGATAGGCGTCTGTCGGCGCGCTGGGCGGGGTAACCTTCGCCTTCAGGATGAGGTTGATGTACCATTCGAAGGCCGAGACCGCCTCGGGCGAGTTGATGACGACCTTGCCGTCCTTCAGCACCTGGGCGCCGCTCCCGTACATGAACTCGGTGGCGTAGAGAACCGCCCACGTCCCCCCGCCGCGCAACCCGAAGCCGTACTGGTTCTTCTCCGGCTTGGTGAAGCCCTTGGCCAGGGTCAGGAAATCATCCGTGGTCCAGTCGAAGGTCGGCATCTTGAGGCCGTACTCTTTCACCCGGTCCGTCCGGATGAAGATGGCGTCATTGGTGAGGGCCAGCGGGAAGGACACGATCTTGCCCTTCAGGCTGACGGTTTGCCAGGCTGTCGGCGCTGTGCCGGCGTAGAACTTCCACCCCTTGATCTGAGATGTGAGGTCTTCCAGCGCCCCCATGCCGTCGAACTCGCCCAGCCAGTTATCCCACATCTGGCAGCAGTCCGGCGGATTGCCAGCGGTGATGGCGGTGATGAGCTGCTGCCGCGCCTGGGCCTGAGGGACGAACTCGACCTTTACCTCGACGTCCGACTGGGACTTGTTGAAGCGATCCACCAGGCCCTCGACCAAGGAGATGCGGAGCGGCTCGGGGACGCTGAACTGGAACCGGACGGTGCTGGCGGCCGAGGCCTTGGTCGGCGAGAGGAAAGGCACCTCCCGCCCGGCGAGCCCGCTGGCTGCAACAGCCCCCGATGCGGCCACGGTCTGGAGAAATTGACGGCGCGAAAACCGCGAACGATCATCCATGTCCTGTCCTCCTTCTCGAGTCAGCCCTTCCCTCGCGACGGGACCCGACCGCCCACAGTCTCCATCGGCCTTCGGTCCGTGTCCACGCCGCGGAAAGGCCTGCGGTGTCCTGAGCCATTCCCTCCAGAGATGGAGCCGATGCTGGTATGCCCGGCCCATCCCCGGTCCCCATCCTCACCTCCGCCCGATCACCTCCTTCGCCTGGTGTGGAGCCGTATCGGGCCGCTTCTGCGGGAGCGGCGGCGGTCCGAGACCCCCTGATCGCCTCGGTGGCTTGCTTGCTCGCACGGGCAAGACGATGACCGGCTGCCGGCTGGCGCCGGACCCCCAGCCCATTGCCCGGGACGCCCTGGCGCCCGCTTCGCGGAGCATCACCCCCACCTCGTGGGCCTTGGCCAGCGGCATGCGCGAGACCGGGGCGCTGACGCTGATTGCCGCGATGGGGATTCCGCGGTGGTCGAGGATCGGCGCCCCCGTGCACCGCACGCCTTCCTCGAACTCCACATCGTCAATGGCATAGCCCTGGCGCCGGATGCGGGCCAGTTCGCGAGCCATGGCGGACATCCCCACGATCGTGCGCGGGGTGTACCGGGGCATGCCGCGGCGGATCAGGGCCGCCTGGGCCTTCTGGGGGGGCAGGAACGCCAGGACGGCCTTCCCCAGGGAGGTGCAGTGCATCGGAACAGTCCGGCCGATCCGCGAGTTCGTGCAGAATGGCCCCGACCCCTCCAGCTTGTCCAGGTACACCATGCCTCCTTCTTGCGGAACGGCCAGATGGACGGTCTCGCGGCACTCTGCGCTGAGCTTCCGGAGGATTGGCCGCGTCGCCTCGATCAGGTCCGTCTGCTCCAGGACCCGGTGCCCGAGGTCGAGCAGCTTGAAACTCAGGCGATAGAACGGCCCGTTGTCTTCACGGGTGACAAACTCGTGCTGCGCTAGTGTCTTGAGGATCCGGTAGATCGTCGGGCGGGTGATCTTCAGGGCGCGGCTCAAATGGACGGCGGTCAAGGGGTGGGGACTGAACGCCATGGCCTCGATGAGAGCCAGGGCTTTCGCCAGAGACTGGTTTTCCACGGCCGCCTTCTTGTCTCACTCTGCGGACAAGGCGTCCGCATGGTGTTCCTCCCCTCTTTTTTCTAACACCTGCCCGCTTTCCATGTCAAGAGCAAACTCCCTGGGTAAACTCCCTGGTGACGCCGATCGTTCGGCATTTCCTCCCGGGCGCCAGACGCACATTGACAGCCGATCAGGCCAGTGATAGCTTTCCCCCGCTATCCCATGCGTCGTGCGGTTTTCGCGAGGGAGGAATCCTACCGATGAACCTGTTCAAGCAGTACCTTCCCAAAGACGGATACACGACCCTGGTGAAACCGGGGAAGGACGGCATCGAACTGCTCGAGCTGGGTATCCTCCGCCTCGCCGCGGGCAGGACGTACCGGAGTGCCAGCGAGGGGCAGGAGGTGTGCATCGTCCTCCTGGGCGGCTTGGCCAATGCGACGGTGGGCGAGGCGAGCTTCCTCTCCATCGGCAGCCGCGCCAACGTCTTTGCGGGGCGGGCCACCGCCCTTCACATCCCGCCGGGGCTGAAGTTCAAGGTCGAGGCCGTGGGCGCGCTGGAGGCGGCGATCGCCCGCGCGCCCAGCGACCTTTCGGGCGAGCCTCGCCTCATTGGGCCGGAGAAGGTCAAGGTGAACGTCCGCGGGAAGGACACCTTCGAGCGGCAGGTCCACGACATCATCGATTTCAATTTCCCCTCGAAGCGCCTCCTGGTCGGCGAGACCTTCAACCAGCCCGGCAAGTGGTCGAGTTACCCTCCGCACAAGCACGAACGGATGGCCCCGCCGGAAGAGACCCGGATGGAGGAGGTGTACTTCTTCAAGATCAACCCACCGCAGGGCTTTGGCTTCCAGCGGGTCTACAGCCCGGAGCGCAAATTCGAGCAGGCCTACGTCATCCGGGACAACTCTCTGACCAAGCTTCCCTTTGGCTATCACCCGACCGCGGCCGCCCCCGGCTATTCCCTGTACTACCTCTGGGTGCTGGCCGGGGAGCCGCGCAACTACACGCTCTACGACGACCCTGATCACAGGTGGGTGAAAGACGGCTAGGGCTTGACGGGGGAGCTGCGCTATGGCCGGAACCCCGGAGCGGCGGCAGGCCACCCGAATCCTCGTCACGGAGCGTCTCGGCGCCAGGGCGCGCGCCACGCTGGAGGTCCGCCTGCTCGACCTCAGCAAGAGCGGCACCCGGATCGAGCATTCCGGCCTCCTGCGGCCCGGGGCGACCTACACGTTCGAGCTTCCGCCCGCGCTCGGCTCGCTGGTCCTCACCGCCAAGGTCGTCCACAGCCGTGTCATCGGCACCGAGGCGACTCCCGAGGGAGAGCGGCTTCTCCTGTATCAGAGCGGCCTCACCTTCGTCGGAATCACCGCGGAACAGCAGGTGGGTCTCGGTGCCGTAATCGAGCGCCTCAGCCCAGGGGATGGCCACCCCCTCGGGTGAGAATCTCTTCCCGGACACCTCGCCCAAGCCGGGAGCAGCCAGGGCCGTCCAGCCCGCCGACGAATGAGGCATCCATGCCCCAGTGCTGGAAATGCTACCGGGACCTCGGACCCATGCTCGAGCACCAGAAGATGGTCACGGAGAAGGGCCCCATCTGCTACGCCTGCTTCAATTCCCTCCAGGAGAAATCCTATCAGGCAGAGCAGGAGCACCCGGCCGCAACGCGGCGGCCGAACAAGGTGTCCTGACCCGGTCCCCCGTGGGCGGGCTCGGCCCGGAGGAGCGGTTTGCAGGCACCCCAACGCAAATGCACCCCCACCGTTTCTGGCTTGACGGCGGGCAGACCATGGCCTCCCGTGACGCGCAGCCTGCAGAGAACGGGGAGAGCGCCACAATGGAATTGCTCAACGCGGCGATAGGCTATTTCGAGGATCTCCAGAGGAAGCTCGGGCTCTCCCCCCGCCTCCGGAGGATGGGAGGTGTCCTCTTTCTCCTCCTGGTGGGCTGGTTCGATTACATCACGCCACCGGAGTTGGCCTCGACCCCCTTCTATCTCCTTGCTCTCATGCCCATTGCATTTCTCGAGCCCGTACCGATCTGTCTGGCCTTCTCATTGTTGGCGGCCGTCATCTACTTCGGCGCCGATGTCCTCGAGAATCCTGGCACCGTCAAGCTGATCTATCCGTATTGGACGGCATTCGCCATACTGATTAGTTTCAGCCTCATCAGTTCGGCCATCTCCCTGCTCGTCGGCGAGAGGAGGCGGCTCCGCCTTACGGAGCACGCCCTCCAAGACAAGGCTCAAGAGCTGGAGGCAAAGAACCGGGCCTTGGGCGAGAACCTGCGGGAACTGAAGAGGTTGCAGGACCAACTCGTGGAGAAGGAGAGGCGGACCACGGCCCTTCAAATCATCAACTCCGCCACCCACGAGATGGAGCGGCCCCTGGTCTCTATCTCCGTCTACGCCGAGGAGATCCTGCGGCTGATGCAGCGGAATCCCGAGGACGAGGATCCGCGGCTTCTTCTGGATGAGATCCAGCCCCTTGTGGAAAAGATGCAGGAGCGGACGCTGGACATGCAGGCCATCCTGAAGCAGGCCAGGGAGTTTCGGCAACAGGGAGCCGGATAGCCCCTGGGCCCTCCTGTGCCTTCACCCTCCGCCGCCAAGGCACCGTCTTGGCCCTGCCGGGGGGAGCGCTGATCTCCCCGAAAGTTACCGGGAAGCCGCGGGTCGGCGGCGGGGACCGCGCGCCGGTTCGCGCGTCAGGGAGACGATCGCGGGGACGAGGTCCGCGGGAGACTTGCAGGTGCTCAGAAGCTTCGCCAGGCGGCGACCGGACTCGACGGCGCTCTCGACGGCTCGGGGCAACGGCGCCTCCGGGCCCGGGCGTCGAGCCCGGAAAAGCTGCGTGAAGGCGTAGGCGATCTCGGGAATGGTGGAGACGCTGACGAAGTTCCCCAGGCCCAAGACGAGCGGATTGTCGCTCCCCTGGATCAGGCTCCGGCTGTCCGCTTTGTAGAGGACCGTGGCCTTCCCCGCCACCCAGGCCATGGCAGCCTCGGCCACTGCCCCCTCATCGGGAACGCGCCCGTTCATGTTCAGGACCAGCCCCTGGCACCCCGACACGACCTCGTAAGTATCCAGCCAGAAGATGGCCTGCTGGGTCATCCGGGCCGCCTCCGTGGACTCGTAGCCCCCCCGCAGGAACTCGCGGTGGACGTCCGCAAAGACGAAGCCGTCCCGGTGTGGAAGAAACACGGAGAACCCGGCACCCGCGAGCGTTCGGGCGATCTCCGCCATCTCCTCCTGCTCCGCCCGGTTGAACAGCGGGCCGGCGCAGTAGATCCGTGGAACGGGCTTTCCTTTCTGCGCGGCTGTCAAGGTCTCTCCCTCGATCTCGTGGGCCTGACCCTCGGGGATGATCCCCGCGGGGAACCCGCGGGGTCAGTTTTGGCGCCCCGAGGATCTCTCGGCCGGCGCGTTGCGGTCGGAAAGGTGGGACAGGACGGCCACGAGGTGATCCTGCACGATCGTCAGGCGGGTGCCCACCTCGACGGCCTCCAGCACCTGCTGGCGGGTCTCGGCGTCCGCGATGGCCGCCCCGGCGATCCGATCCACGATGATCCCCGGATCCTTCACCCCGCTGAAGATCTTGGCGATCTCGCCCTGCCCCTTCTGCACCTCGGAGAGGATCCGCAGGTAGAACACCTTGAGGCGTTCGATCCGGTCCGCCAGCGCCTTGGGATTCGCGTCGGGATACCGGTCCGGCAGCGGCCTGGCGCGGGCCGCCCGGTAGGGCTTATCCGGCAGCTCGGCCGTGATGCCGATGCGCATCGTGCCGCGGAGCAGGATGTTGAACCGCCCGTCGGGGAGCTCCTCGTGCTGGATGATTTCGCCCGCGCCCGCAATGGAATAGATGGGCGGCCGGCCGTAGTAGTCATTCTCCCACCCAGGCCGCAAGAGCGCCATGGCGAGGCGCCTGTCCCCGGCCAGGCAGTCCCGCACCATCTGTCGGTAGCGCGGCTCGAAGATGTGCAAGGGGAGGAGCGTGTGCGGGAACAGTACCACGTCCGGCAGCGGGAAGATCGGGATCTGGATGACGGCGCTCATGGATGGTCCGGCGGGCGATATCCGCCCGTAGCTCGGGTCAAGACCGGCGGTAAGATATCACGACAAACGGGCGCACGGAAGGGAAAGAACGAGGGCGGCGCCGCGCAGGCCGTGGACCCGCGCCCGTCCCGGCCCGCGCCACATCCCTGGGGGGGGTTGGTCTACATCATGCTTCGAACCAGCCCTCCGTCCACCTGCACCGTCACCCCGGTCACGTATTTCGCCCGATCCGAGGCAAGAAACACGATCATGTTGGCAACGTCTTCGGGGTCCCCCATCCGGCCCAGCGGGATCTCCGCCTCCCGCAGCCGCTTCGTCTCGTCGAAGCTCTTCCCCATTTTCTGGCTCCAGACCGCCAATATCTGCCGCTGGCGGTCGGTCATGATGATGCCCAGGAGGACGTTGTTCACGCGGATGTTGTCTTTGCCCAGCTCTCGCGACAGCGACTTGGCCAGGCCGATGACCCCGGGCCGAATGGCGCTCGACAGGATCAGGCTGTCTATTGGCATCTTGACCGAGGTGGACTGAAGGTTGATGATCACGCCGCCGCCGGCCTTCCGCATGTGAGGCAGGACCTCGCGCACCAAGCGGACGGTGCTGAGGAGGTTCAGCTCGAAGGCCGATTGCCACTTGGCGTCGTCCACGTCGTCAAACACGCCCGGCGTCGGCCCCCCGGCGTTGTTCACCAGGATGTTCACGGTGCCCCATCGCGCCACCGTCTCCCGGACCACGCGCCTGATATCGTCGGACTTGCTCACGTCGGCCGGGATGGCGAGAACCTCCGCGCGGTGTTTCTCCCGGACCTCCGCGGCCGCCTTGTCCAGGTCCGCCCCGGTGCGGGCCAGCATGGTCACCCGCGCTCCTTCGGCGGCCAGCCCCATGGCCGTGGCCCTGCCCATCCCTCTGCTGGAGGCCGCCACTATGGCCACCTTTCCCCTCAAGCCGAGATCCATGAGTCCTCCCTGGAACTGGTCACTCGTAACGCCCGCAACCCGACTCCCGCTTCTCCGGGTCGAGAGTCCCACCCCATCCGGGAGGAGGGGCGGCGATAAGCCCCGCTCCTCCCCCCGACGGAGGGGAAAACGCGCCGTGCCGCTTGCTACGGTCGGAAGACGTACCCCGGTCCCACCTGCGCTGCCTGCGGGATGGGGGCCAGGTCGGAGAAGAGGTCCGGATGCTCCCTCATCACCTTCAGGATGTACTGGGGCGCGAACACCTTGTTGACGTCGATGACGCTGGGGATGTATCCCAGCCTGCTCAGCCGATCGTTGGCGCTGTACAGGGCGCGATAGTTGTTGGCCGAAACCCGGATGTCCAGCTGCTGGATGTTGTACTTCATCGCCTCCTGGGCGATCTCGGGCCGGGTCCCCGGTAGCCAGCGCACCGCGATTTGCGCCGTCCCCGCGGGATTCGCTCGCATCCACTTGTCGGCCTCGGCCCGGGCCGCCAGGAATCGCTCCACCGTATCGGCATTCTTCTCGGCCCAGTCTCGCATGGCCACGATGAATCCGAGGAACCCGATGACCTGGCCGCCTCGGATCACTTCGTAGCTCCCGGCCACATCCTTGAGCGCCATGATGGGAAATGGATCCCAGCCGCTGAAGGCGTCTATCCCCTTGGCCAGCAGGGCCACCGGCATCTCCTGGGGCGGCGTGTTGACTAACGTGACGTCGCTGGGCTTCAAGCCCGCCTTTTCCTGAAGGCCCAGAACGTACAGGTGATTGATGGTCCCGAACGAGGCGGCGATGCGCTTGCCCTTGAGGCTCTGGAGGTCGCCCGGCTTGATGCCGGAGCCCTCCCGCGCCACCAGGGCCGTGGTGGCGTCGGAGCCGAGGCGCGCCGCGCTTCCCGTGTAATTCCCCAAGATCACCAGGTCCATCCCCCGGATCACCGCCCCGATCATGGGGACGCCCACCTGCCCGACCTGGATCTCGCCGGCTTGCAGGGCGTTGAGCTGATCCACCCCCGTCGGATAGGGCCGGGCAATGGTTACGTCCAGGCCCCATTTCTCGAAGAAGCCGCGATCCAGCGCCACCGGCGTCCCGAGCTGGTCAATGGCACCAACGATCCCCGTGGAGATCTTCGTGAGAGCGGTCGGGCTCGCAGCGCCGGCCTGGGTCGGGCCAGTCGTCGCCAGAGCGAACGCCGCCGCAACCAGGGCCACGATGATAACCAAACCGGGCCGCCTCCCTCCTGTCAGCGAGAGCCTGGAATTCATGGCATCCTCCCTCCTGTGCGAGTTCCGTTTCAGTCAGCCCGTGAGATGATCCGAGGAGCGCTCCGTCCGAGCGCTCTCATCCGGAAGACAGCGGTCGCGGGGAATCGGGTAGGGCCTCGACGCGCCGGACCCAATAGTAGCGCGCAAGGCCGGTGACGTCCCGCAACTTCACGCCACGCACCTCGGCCGTGTTCCCGGATGTCCCCGAGACCCGGCCGTACCGCTGGAAGACCATTATATGAAACCGCTCCGGCGGAAAGGGCAGCGTCACCAAAAGATCCACCGTCCCGCGGGGGGATACCGCCTGGCGGGCGTCCGGAGCGATTTTCCCGGTGGCCTGGATGCTCAGCCATGCCTGCCACCCGAGGTAGAGCAGCAAGGCAAAAATGAAGATCCGCCCCCGCCGCGACGCGGAGATCCTGGCCACCCAGCCCATACTCAACCCCGTGGGCTCTCTGGAGCCGGAGCAGCACCGGTCGCGTTGGAATCCCGGACCAGCGCCAGCACCCTGGCAACCAGGGCCTTGAACGTGTTGTCCTCCACCATCCGACTCCAGGAGCGCGGGCGCGGCAGCGTGATGGAGATCTCCGCCCGCACCGTCCCCGGCGACCTGCTCAGCACGATGACCCGGTCGGACAGAAACACCGCCTCGTCCACATCGTGCGTCACGAAGAGGATCGTGGGATGCCTCGCCTCCCAGATGCGGGTGAGCTCCTCTTGCAGCGTCATGCGCGTCTGGGCATCCACGCTGGCAAACGGCTCGTCCATCAACAAAAGGTCCGGGTTGTTGGCCAGGGCCCGGGCCACGCCCACCCGTTGTTGCATCCCGCCGGACAGCTCGTTGGGATACCGCCCCTCGGCGCCGGTGAGGCCCACCAGCGCCACGAACTCCCGCGCGATCCCCTGCCGCTCTTCCCGGGGGAGGCCCCTCATCTTCAGGCCGAAGGCCACGTTGTCGAGGACGGTCTTCCACGGGAACAGGGCGAAGTTCTGAAACACGACGCCCCGATCCGGCCCCGGCCCTTTCACCTCGCGGCCCGCCAGGAGGATCTCCCCCACCGAGGGCGGGACGAACCCGGCCACCATGTTGAGCAGGGTCGTCTTCCCGCAGCCGCTGGGTCCCACGATGGAGACGAACTCGCCGGTGTGGATCTCCAGGGAGACGTCGGTGACGGCCGTTACGTGCCGCCCCGCGTACAGGTCGAGATAGGTCTTGCCCAGCTTCCGGATCACCAGGTCGGCCATGCGTCCTCTCGCGATCTCAATCCAGCCGCGCCACGACGCCCCAACGCTCGATGGTCGCCTGTTCCAGGGGAACCAGGATCCACCCATCCACCACGTACCAGAGCAGCCCGAGGAGGATCATCCCCAGGAGCACCTCGGTCACCTGGCCGGCCCGCCGGGCGTCGAACATCATGAACCCGACACCGCTGGTTCCCACGATCATCTCCGAGGCGATCAGCGCCCGCCAGCCCCAGCCCAGTCCGTTGCGGAGTCCGGTGATGATGTTGGGCAGCGCGCCGGGCACGATCACCTCGTGCAGGATGCGGACGCGGCCCGCTCCCAGGCTCTGCGCGGCCCGGATGAATTCCAGAGGAATCGACCGCACCCCCAGGACCGTGTTGAGCACCACGGGGAAGAGCACCGTGTAGACGATGACGAAAGTCATCGTGGTCAAGCCGAAGCCGAACCAGATGAGGAGGATGGGCAGCCAGGCGATATCCCCCACCGCCTGGAAGAAGACGATGAGGGGCCAGAAGAACCGGTAGCCCATGGGGCTCAGGCCCACCAGCAATCCCAGCGGGATGCCTGTTACCGCCCCCACCCCCACCCCCACCACCAAGCGAACGATGCTATCTCCCAGATAGTCCGGCAGGATTCCCTTGTAGATCAGATTCGCAAACGAAGCGACCACGTCCCACGGACCCGGGAAGAAGACGCGGGGGAAGATCCCGGATCGGGCGATGGCGGCCCACAACAGGATGATGGGAACGAAGGGCAGGAAGGACTTGAGGCCGGGGTGCCCTCCAGCCACTTGACCGCGCGGCTGGCGGTCCGGAGATACCACGGCGGCGCCAGCGCTCCTCTTTCAGCCAATCCTTCCATCCGGGTCCCCATGCGTCAGGTCAAGCTGGGGTCTTTCGGCTCTCAGCTCTCGGCTCTTCGCCTAGCTCCCCATCCGTCGGGCCAGCCCCCACCGCTCGATGGTCCGGCGCTCAACCGGCGCCAGGATCAGGCGGTCCATGGCCAGCCAGATCGCGCCGATGAGGATCATTCCCAGGATGATGACCTCGGTCCGGTAGAAGTCCCGCGCCATGAACAACATGTACCCGAGGCCGGCGTTGGTCGCGATCATCTCGGCCGCGATGAGTCCGCGCCAGGCGTACCCCATACCCGTGCGGATGCCCGTCACAATGTTGGGCAACGCCCCGGGGAGCAGGACCTCGATCAGGATCTGTCGGGGCGTCGCCCCCAGGGAGGCCGCCGCATTGCGCACCGCCTGCGGGATGCTGGCCACCCCCAGCATGGTGTTGTACGCCACCACGAAGAAGACCGCGTTGAAGATGACGAACGTGATGGCGCCGAACCCGTAGCCGAACCACAGCGTCGCGATGGGGATCCATGCGATCCCTGCCAGCACGGCGAAGAACCGGAGGATGGGCGCGAGAAGGGCGGCCACGAACCGGTTCGTGGACATGGCGATCCCGATGGGGATGCTGGTCACGATGGCCAGGATCGTCCCCACTAGGACGCGAGCCAGGCTCTGCTCGATGTGATCGAACAGCGTTCCCCGCTGAATCTCCTGGAGGCCTGCCCGGAGGACATCTCCCACAGAGGGAAACACCCGCAGCGGCACGTGGAGGGCCCGGACCACGACCGCCCAGAGCGCCACCACCACCAGGAACGGCGCCAGGAACCAGAGGACATCCATCCCTCGAAGGAGCAAGGCGGGTGGGCCGATCCTCCGCACGTCGTTACCGCTCACGCACCATTCCCTCCCCGATCACAGCGTAGATTGGATCCGCTTGTCTTATATCAAAGATCTCTCCTGGCCTCAATGGGATCTGACGGCAGCCTTGGACACGAGATCACCCATCCATGCAGAATCTTTTCACCCCTCTCACGCCTCGTCCCGTATAGCTTACCGATGGAGCCGGTGCGCGAGAGCCCAGATCGAGCCGTCCCGAGGTTGCCCGGCGGTCTCCACCCGGGTTATACTGCGACACTTTCCCATGTCCCGTGAGGCCGCCGTGATACAGAGCCACGCGAGCGATGAGGCGCTGTTCCGAGAGGTCCAGGCCGGTAAACGGGATGCGTTTGCCGCCCTGGTGGAGCGGTATCAGCACCGCGCCTTCGGCGTGGCCCTGCGGATCCTGGGCGGGCGGCACGATGCGGAGGACGCGGTCCAGCGGGCCTTCCTCCGCCTCTACGAGGCCCGGGCCCAGTACAATCCGAAGTGGAGGCTGTCCACCTGGCTCTACCGTATTCTGACCAATGCCTGCGTGGACGAGCTGCGCCGGCGGCGGCCCCTGATCCCCCTGGAGGAATGGGACGGGCCTTCGGTCGAGCGGTCCGATCACATCGTGGAGCAGTCGGAGAGGGATCGCCTCTTGCATGTAGCCTTGGCCACGGTTCCGCCGGAGGCGCGGATCGTCCTCGCGTTGTATTACGGGGATGGCAAGAGGTACCACGAGATCGGTGCGATCCGGGGAATCTCCGTGAACACGGTCAAGACACACCTGCGGCGCGGCCGACTGGCCCTGCGGAGGGCCTTGCGGGCCCGAGGGGTGAATGGGGTATGAGAAAGCGACGGGACCGACAGGAGACCGGGGACCGAATGGCTCGGCTGGGGGCCGTGAGCGAGGTCTGGCTCCGAGCGGCCTTTGCGCCGCCACGCGCCCCGTCCGAACTTGCGAGGAGCATCATGGAACAGCTCGATCTGCGCCTGCAGGCGGAAAGGCCGGCCCTTCCCCTGGACCGCCTGGGCCTGGCGGCGTCTCCTACGGGGATCACCCGCGTGTTCCTGCGGCGCGGAGGAATTGCGCCGTCTGCCGCCGCCGAGGGCGGACGGACCGGGAAGCTCATCGCACAGGCGCGGAAAGAGCTGGCGGAGTACCTCGCCGGCGAGCGCACCTTCTTCACCGTCCCGGTGGACCTCTCCAGGATTCCGTCCTTTGAGCGGGCCGCCCTGGAAATCGCGGCGGGGATTCCGTACGGGGAGATCCGCAGCTACAAGTGGATCGCCGAGCGCCTGGGGCAGCCGGACGCGGCCCGGGCCGTCGGCAACGCCATGGCGGGAAACCCGGTCCCCCTCATCGTCCCCTGCCACCGCGTGGTGAAGACGGATGGCGGCCTAGGCGGCTACTCCTTCGGCCTGGTCAGGAAGGAAGCCCTACTGAATCTGGAGCGGGCCGTGACACCCTACGTCGGGTGTGCCTCGACCCGCGTCTTCTGCCGGCGGGGCTGCGCCCACGAGCGGCGGATCCATTCGGGGGGCCGGGTCCACTTCGCGTCCAGCGCGGATGCCGAGGTCAGCGGCTACCGCCCGTGCACCGTCTGCCAGCCCGCCTGAGGGCAACCGGGACTTCTCCTGCTCGGCTCTCTTAGATCAATGGCAATCTGGCAATTCGGCACTCTGGCAACCCGGTTCTCCTGATTGCCCAGGTGCCTGACTGCCTAGTTGCCCTTTCTTCTCTCGGCTCTCGACTCTGCAGCGTGTCTGTCCTAGTTGCCGAATTGCCTGGCTGCCCAATTGCCCTCTCGGCTCGCGGCTCTTCCGTTAGGCCCCCGCGTACAGCGTCATGGTATTCACCGGCAGACCCAGCAGCTTCAGGTAGAAGAACAACTGGTATTTGTGGTTCGCCCAGTGCTCCGCCATGCCCAGGCAGATTCGCCAGAGAGGCATGGGCGGCCCCCAGGGAACGGCCACGGTCTTGCCCAGGAAATCGGCGTCGCTCACCCTGCTCAAGGCCGCCCTGGCCTCATCCCAGCCGCGCGACAGCTCGCGGCCCGCGACATCCGGCGCCTTTGTGTTCTTCAGATCCTCCTCCACGAATTTCTGGAACGCCTCGGCCGGCGGGAACGCATTGTTGGCCGCGGCCACGAATGTCCCAGGGCACATGGCCAGGTGGTGCAAGAGCTGGCCGAGGTTCATGTAGTTCCCCTGCGCGGGCTTCCAGTCGAGCTTGTTGGCGGGCGCCAGCGAGATCAGCTTGGCAGACGGTCGGTAGATCGATTCGGCATATTCCACAAACTGCCTCGTGTTCATGGCCATATTCCTTTCTGCCCTCAAAGGCACAAGTGCGCCGGCAGAAATACCCTCGACGCTGTGTGGCCTCCGATGCGGCTCACGAGGGAACCTGCGATGGTGCGGAATGGTCCCTGCACCGCTCCCCCTCCGTGCGGGCCGCTGATACGGTCCCGAAAGACATTAGTCTTACGTCAAGCACTTGGAGACTAAAAGGTGTCCGATACCTTTCCTGCAGCCTCAAGCCCCAAGCGTCGAGCGATTAGAGAATGATGCGCAGCTTCTTGGCGTGGGTCTCGAGGAGGAAGACGGCGTTACTGAGGCGCTGGAGCTTGTGGGCCCGGCGGCGCATCCCCTCGATATCGCGCTCGGCGACGCCCGTGGTGCGTACCTCGCGGAGGACGATTTGAAGGTTGACGAAGACCTTCTTCAGCTCCTCCCCCGTCATCCTCTTGAGCTGAAGGACCGTGAAGGGGGCGTTGCCCTCGGCGATATCGCGGGCGTAGCCCAGCGGATTCCCTGGAATACCTGCCATGGCCTCTCTCCTGTCGGCGCAGGACCGCCGCAACAAGCGGGCGGCGACCTCCACGCCGGCACGAGCTACCCGGGCCCGGCCGGTGCATAGGCGCCACCGAACCAACCGCGTGATTATAGCATCCGGGCGCCCCATTATCGGCAGCGGCAGCAGGTCATCTACCTCGAACTGCAGGTCCTCCGCCGGCCGGTGGAAATCCTCACGGGCCGCTCAGGATCCCCGGCGGGCGCGGGCGGCGCGCCGCGCCCGCCACCCCGTGAGCGCCAGGGCGCCGAGGATGGCGACGATCAGGACGACGCGCGCGAGCTCGCCCACGACCCGCTCGAGGCGGTTGACATAGTCGCCTAGGCCGTAGCCCACGGCGTAGCCGAGTGCGACCGACAACGGGACGTACAGCGCCGCCCCACACACATTCGCCACGAAGAAACGGAGGGGCCGGAGGCCCGTGGCGCCCGCCAGGGGGCCAGTCATGAAGCGGAGCCCCGGAAGGAACCGCGCGACGAATACCCCCGTGGGACCATAGCAGGTCACGAAGCCTCGCATGCGTTCCACGCGCTTCGAAGTCCCCAGGACCCAGTGTCCGTAGTGCTCGATGGCCCCCTGCCCGAAGTGCCGTCCGATCCGGTAGCCGATGTTATCGCCCACCACCGCGCTCAGGATGCCGATGCCCAGGACCATCGGAAGGCGAAGCTCCCCCTCCCACACCAGGTACCCCGCCAGGATGAGGACCGTCTCCTCGGGAAGGGGGACGCCCATGTTCCCGAGGATGACGAGGGCGAAGATGGCGAGATACCCCCAGTGGCCGATCAGTTGGCCGAAGTCAGGCATCGCTGAAACGCTCCCTGGTATCGGGCAGCCGATCCTCACAGCGCGGCCGCGTCGGCGAGAAGGTTCTGGCCATCGGGAGGCCCATGGGGCTGGCCCAGGTGATGCGCCCGCTCGGAGTTGAACCGACGATTCGGCTGACGGCTTTCCGCGAGCAAAGCTCGCTGGTATCCCCCGTCTGGCGGGGCGTCCCGCTGGCGCCGCCGGCTGGTGCCGCGCCCAAGGCGCGGTGGGGCCCGCGAGGCGTCAGCGCCGTCCCCCCTCCTCGGGCTTGACCGGTTGCGGGGACAGCTCCTCGTAGGGCCCGGTGAGCGCCTCGGGAATCTCCAGCAGGTTGCGAAAGATGCCGAAGACATTTCGCCCAACGGACTTCAGCGGAACCGCTGTCACTTGAGGTTCGCGCAGGGACCCGGTGACGTGGTAGTAGGCGACGAAGATGCTCTTCTCCTTCCCGCCCAAGAGCCATCCCGCCAAGGGGATGGTGGTGAGGATGCGGTCGACGTTCTGGAACGGCCTGACCGCCACCGTCAGGTCCACCGTGTCCTCGACGAGATTGACAGTCCCGACGGCGGTCACCTTCATGGCCCGACTGTCCAGGACGAGGTTGTCCGTGTGGGCGATGCCGCGCGCGATCTTGACGTCGGCCGTCAGGCTTTGGTAGGGCATGCCCTCGGCGGTGAGGGCTGGCCCCTTGAGGTCCACGAGCTGCGCCACGTTCAGCAGGGCTAGGATCTTGGCCGTGACGGTGTAGCGTCCGATCCGCCCGTCTCGCAGGACGAGCTTGAGGTCTCCGTCCAGGTTCCGCCAGAAGTCGGCCGTATCTTCACCCTCGCTCGACAGGAGCCCCCCCAGGGACAATAGGCCCGTCACCTCCCCCTTCCCTCCGTACAGCCCGAGCAGAAGTTGCTCCGCTCGCCCGTCGTCTTCCTGGAACGTGAGGCGGACGTCCCAGCGCCGGCCCTGGAGGCCGATCTCGCCCGCGGCGCGGAAGGTTCCCTCGGCAAGGCGCGCCCGCCACTCTCGGATGTGCGTCCGGTTGCCCTGGAGCTCCAGCGCGGCCTGGACCTCCCGGAAATCCGCCGGCAGCCCCGCCAGGGTCATCTGTCCCTGCTGGATCTCCAGCGCGCCGTAGAACGTCCGCGCGCTGCGATTCCCGCGCAGGCGGAGGTTGGCGATCGCCAGCCCCCCCGTGGGGCGCATCGCCGGAAGGTAATCCGTCAGCAGGATCAGCGGGACCTGCCCCGTCACCGTGAGGTCTGTCTCCTCCCCCTCGCCGAGCGTCCCGCGAACCTCGAACGCCCGGTCGCCGGCGCGCAGGCGGAGTTGCCGCACGTTCATCGTCGGCCCGCTCCAGCTGGCCCGAACGGATCCCTGGTTCTCCCAGGTTTCGCCCGCCAGCTGGAGGCGGAGGCTCGTGAGATCAGCCTCGCCCGTTCCAAAGGCGGGCGCGCGCGCCGGGCCGCCGAAGCGGATGCGGCCGCTCCCTCGGGCGTGGGACGACCGTAACGTTTCGATCTCTCCCGCCCGCGCCACCAGGTCCAGGTCGGCGTCGGAGAGTGTGATCTCCCCCTTGACGCTGCGGTCTCCCGGCGGGCCAACGCTGACCCGCAGATGATAGGTGCCGTCACGACACGTGAGGTCCACGTCCACCGCCTTGTGCTCGACCTTGAACGTCGCCGTCCCCGGGCCAACCGGGATGCCACGGTAGGAGAGCGCGCCGACTGTCGCCTGGCCCAGCGTGACCGTCTCGTGGAGCGTCCCGTGGAAGTCGAGGCGGAAGCTGGCCCGTCCCGCCAACTCGCTCCCCTGGAGCGATCCGACCTTCGCCACATCCATGGTCGTGCTCGTGAGGCGTCCCCGCAGAGCGCCCCCCGCCCCGATGCCGATCCCGCCAGCGAGCCGCTCGGCCCCGCGCCGCAGGAGGATGCGGGTGATTTCGACCACGCCCGGCCGGAGGTGGAACACGCCCTCCCCGCGCTGCCACGTCTCGTCCCAGGTCCGGACGTTCTCGAATGCGACCTCGGCCTCGCCGGTCAGCGCCTGGAGCGTTCCCTGGATCCGGCCGGCCGCCCGGAATGCCCCCTGGATCTCGACGTCGTCGGGCAAGAGCCCCACGAGATCGGCCGTACGGCCCTGGCTCACCAAAATCTGGAGATCCAGGACGAGGTCCCGCTTCGGATTGAGCCGCCGGAGCGGCGCGGTGCCCGAAGCCTCCACACTACCTTGCAGGACGACGGTGCTCTGGCCGCTATGCACAGTGAGGCGGGACGTCCGGAGCACCCGGCGGGCGACCTCCACGTCCCCCTCGATGAGATCCACGGCGCGCCCGGCGATCCGGGCGTCGCGCCAGGCAAGGCGTCCCCGGAGGCTCGGCGCCTGCCGGGTTCCGGTGACCCGCCCTCGCAGCGTGGCGCGCCCCCCGAGGAATCGGAGGCCGAACCCTCGCGCAAAGGCGGCCACGTCTCGAAAGTCGGCGCGGAACGGCAGATCCAGTTTCCCGGTGGCAACCATCAGCCCCCCGCGGCCGGTGACGTCCCCGCCTGGGAGCCGGAGGTTGAAGGTCTCGACGTCCACCCGCGAAGCCGTGGCGGTAAGCCGCACCTCCAAACGGCCGCTGGGCGTCTCGCCCTGGAGGGCCAGATCTCTCGCCCGCAGGCTGACCTGCCCGCGCAGCGCGGAGACATCCCCGGCCTGGCCGGTGAGATCGACCTCACCCGTCATCCGCCCCCGCATCTCGGGCGGGAGGCGCACGCCCAGCTCCGCGACTGCCGCCGCCGGGAGGCCGGGCAGGGCGGCCAGGTCCGTGTCCTTCAGATCAGCCCGCACCCGGAAGAGACCCGTGGCCGGCTCCAGGGCGAGCGCCGCGTGGAACGACCCGTTGGCCTCCGCCGGACCGCCCACCGTCTTCGCCTCCAACCGGCCGCCTTGCCAGCGGACGGAGAACCGGAGGGGCGCGCCCTTCCCCTGATCGCCCGTGAATCGGAGGGACCCTTCGCCGTCAAAGACCGCCTGCTCCCAGGGTCCCTGCAGCCGGCCCTCCACGGCGGCCGTCCCTTCCACTGGCCGGTCGGCGCCGAGGGTGAGCAGCACGCTCCGGAGGGGCGCCTGGACGTCCAGGCCGAGATTCAGCCGCGGCGCGCGGGCGAGATCGGCAATGTCCCCCCGGGCCGTCACGGTGGCACCCGCGATGGAGAACTCCGCAGCGGTGACCGAGAGAACGTCGGCCGTTCCCGCCACCTGCAGGCTGATCCGGTCGAACTGGCGGGTCGTCTCCCCGCGCGCCATGGTGAGGCGATGGGCGCGCAGACTGGCCGTGGTGGACACGCCTCCCCCGGAGGCCCACGTCCATCTGAGATCCCCCTCCAGGCCCTCCAGCACCCCTTGCATGCCGCGCGAGTCGGTCCAGGCCAGGCGGCCGTCGCTCATGCTCGCCCGCCGCACGCGGAGCGCCCATCCTCCTCCCTCCAGCGCCCGCGACTGGAACAGGACGGAGAGGATGTCCTGCGCCATGAGCCCAGGAGCCGTCCGTGCGGACGGCATGAGCCGGGGGCGGATCAGCGCGATGTGGCGCAGGATGAGCTGCCGGCGGACGAGCGCGCTCCAGCTCCATCGCACTCGGATGGTCTCTGCGGAGAACAGGATGCCATCGGCCAGCCTCTTCCCGCCGGCCACCCGGAGTCCGGTGAGCTCCAGGCTCCCCGTCCAGGGCTGGAGCTGGACCGCCTCCACCCGGACCTCGCGCCCGAGCATGTCGCTGAGGGTCGCCTCGGCCCACGCCAGGACGCGCGCGCGGACCAGGCGGCTCTGGCTCAGGCCGAAGACGCCGAGGGCCAGGGCCAAGAGCAGGCAGGTCAGGAGCAGCAGGAGACGCCGGCGGGACCTCATGATCGTCGTCCCTGCGCTTCGCTTCGGAAGGCATGACTGCGCGAGGGGGCTTCGGTCCCGCCCCGCCGTGCCATCGGATGGCGCCGGGTCATCGGCCGGCCCCGGGGGCGTTCTTGGCGCCGGGGGGACCGTCGCCCCGCCCCTGGCGCTCGACCTTCACCCGGGCGACGCGCCGGCCGTCCATGTCCACGATCGTCAGCCGCCAATCCCCGTGCGTCACGATCTCCCCGCCGCGCGGGATCCGCTGGAGCTGGGCCAGGATGAACCCGGCCAGGGTTTCGTACTCGGGCGACTCCGGAAACGTGAGGTCGTGCTGCTCGGCCAGGTCGCGGAGGCTGATGGACGCGTCCACCAGATAGGACCCGTCGCGCAGCCGCTCCACCGGCTGCTGCTCCCGGTCCGCCTCGTCCCGGATCTCGCCCACGATCTCCTCGATCAGATCCTCGATGGTGACGAGCCCCTCCACCCCGCCGTACTCGTCCACCACCAGCGCCATGGGCATCTGGCGCTTCTGCATCTGCTTCAGGAGGCGGCTCACCTGCGCCGTCTCGGGCGAGAAGAACGCGGGCCGCAAAATCTCCGTCAGGACGATGGACTTCTTCTCCGCCAGGAGGCGGAAGAGGTCCTTGTCGTAGAGAATCCCCAGCACTTCGTCCAGGGTGTTGCGGTACACCGGGTAGCGGGACTTGCCGGTCTGGATGATGTAGGCCAGGACCTGCTCCACCGGGATCTCGACGTCGATGGCCTGGATGCGCGGCCGGGGGATCATGACCTCCTTGACCGAGGCCTCGCTGAACTCGAAGACGCTGTGGATCAACTCCTGCTCGGTCTGGTCGAAGACGCCCTGGGCCCGCCCCTCCTGGAGCATGTGCTTGACCTCCTCCTCGGAGACGAAGGCGCGCTCGTCGGCGCCCTTCTGACCCAGGAGGCGCAGGACGAAGCGATTGGAGGCGGTGAGGCAGCGCACCAGGAGGGAGGTGAGCCGGGCCAGGCGATCGATCGGCCCCGCCACCCAGATGGCCAGGGGCTCGGCATGGCGCAGGGCCAGCGATTTGGGGACGAGCTCCCCCACGATCAATGTCGCATACGTCAAGACTATGACCACGACCGCAAGGGCGATCGGCTCGGCCGCCGCGCGGAGCCCCGGCAGCGGAATCTCCCGGATCAGCGGGGAGAGGATCCGCACCGACGCGGCGCCGCCCACCGCCGAGGCCAACGTCCCGACGAACGTCACGCCGATCTGCACCGTGGCCAGAAAGCGGTCCGGGTCCCCCTGGAGCGCCGCCACGCGCTGGGCGCGGCCATCGCCCTCCGCCGCCAGTTGCTGGATGCGGCTCCGCCGGGCCGAGATCAGGGCGATCTCGGCCCCGGCGAAAAAGCCGTTCACCAGGATGAGGGCCCCGACGAACATCGCCGCGAGCCAGAAGCCTTGGAAGATCACGCCGTCCATCATACACTCCATCCCAATTGAAAACAGACAACCGACAACTGACGTCTCCAATGGAAAACGGACAACTGAAAACCGAACAACGGCCCGGCAGTCCATTGTCGGTTTGAGATCTTACATTCCGTCCGTCTACCGGCGATCCGGATCCGGCGGCTTCTGGCGCAGGATCTGGGGGATGCTGATGGCCCCCGAGAGGACGATTTGGATGCCCTGGGGGATGGTGAGGCGAGTCCGGATGATGTCCTCTCGCCGGACCAGCATGATGTCTCCCAGGTATAGATGATTGGTGGGGACATACACGGCCACCAGCGGTTCCGTCTCGCCGGTTCCTCGCTGCAGAGCGACCTCACCCGTGAGGAAGCCGAAGTTATAGCCCTTCTCGCCGTGCGGGACCAGCACGAACTCCTTGAAGGCCACCTGGTTGTCGGGCGAGAAGGCGTTCAGCAACTGCTTCACCGCCGAGTACACATTGCGGAAGATGGGAATCCGGTAGAGCAGGGCGTCCAGCCAGCCCAACGTCCGCCGCCCGACCACGTTGGTGGCGAACACGCCCATGAGGAGGACCAAGAGGATCGCCACCAAGAGGCCTACGCCGGGCACATGACGCCCCAACCGCTCGGCGATCACGGGGGCCAGGAGTCCGTCCACAAACGTGAACAGCTCCCAGAAGGTCCAGGCGCTCACCGCGATGGGCACGATGACCAAGAGGCCCGTCACGAACTTGATTTGTAGCTGCCGCCGGATCTTACTCATCTCTCATCTCGAACTCAGGCGCTGCGGGTCAGGGACCAGGGTCGGCAATCGGGCACCCTGGCAATCCGGCAACCAGGCGACCCCGGATCCCCTGATTGCCCAATTGCCTGACTGCCTAGTTGCCCTTTCTTCTCTCGACTCTCGGCTCTCCGTTCTCGGCTCTCTCAGATCAATGGCGATCCGGCAATCCGGTTTCCCTGATGGTCGGATTGCCAGATTGCCAAGTTGCCGACTCAGGGCCAGTAGTCGGGGTCGGCGGCAACGCGCTCTTCCAGGGGGCGCAACCGGCCGTGCGCCTCGTCCGTGTTCAGGTTCAGCCGGGACGCAACGGCCAGGATCGCCGTGACGAGCGCGTAGACCTCTTCCTTCGGATCCCGCACGGTCTCCACCAAGCCGGGCATTCGATCCCGGAGCACTCGGAACATCCGGTCCTGCAGGGCGCGTTCCGGCAGCGGCAGGATCAGGCGCGTGGCCACGTGCAGCAGTTCCAGGTATTCCTGCCAGGCCTGAACGTCGGACCCATCGGCGATCGCCTCCAGGCGTTGCACCAGCAACCGGTCGAACCACGCCCCGGCCGGCGCGAGATCCAGGTGGAGCCCCAGGTGGCGCGCCTGAGCCACCAGCTCCATGGTGGCCGCGTAGCGCGCCGGATCGGTCACCCCGTCCAGCTTCTCCAGGCCCTGGGCCAGTTGCCGCGACCAGGTCGCCTCCAGCAGGGTCGCGAGCCAGGGCGGCAGGTCCATGCCGGCATCCACCATGGCCTCGGCGGCGGGCAGGGCCTCGGCACACAGGGCCTCGCCGGCGCTCTCCAAGCGGCCCTGGGTCTCCACCAGCATCTCCTCCAGGATCGCGCGCCGCTCGTCCGGCAGGAAGTGGCGCAGGCGGACGAGCCGGGCCGCGTGCCGCCCCGTCCAGGCGGTGAGTCCCGAGCCCCCGGGGCGCAGGGCCACCTTCGTCTCCTCGACGAAGCCCACCCAGTCGTCCGTGGCGGGCCATGGGGCGACCCCGGCCAGAAAGTCGAACCGGCCGTCGCGACGACAGGCCGCCGCGAACCGCAGGCTCTCCCCTGTCACCTGGGAGACAGCCTGGACCCCGGCCAGCACCAGACCGTCCTCCCGGGCGATCGGGTCGGGCGTGAGGTACCACCGGTAGCGGGCCTGGCGCGTCACCTCACGGCCCAGGGCGCCCTCCAAAAGGAGCCGGGCGACGGCGTCCTCGGCCCGGACGCGGGACGGGCGCACCTGGCGCTCCCAGATGTGCCGGCCGTCCTTCCAGGCGGGGACATTGCTCTGCGCCCGCTCGAGATGCCCGAGCAGCACGGCCTCCAAGTCCAGGGGGGCGAAGGGCTCCGCCAGCTCGATGGCGCGGGCCGCGTAGCGGAGGTTCTGGACCGTCTCGATGCCGGAGACGTCGGAGAAGAACCAGCCGCAGCTCGTGTACATGAGCATGGCCTGGTGCTGCATCTCCAGGAGGCGCAGGGCGCACGCTTCCTCCTCGCCGCTCAGGGGACGCGTCGCGTGGCGGGCGAAGAAGGCCGCGCGCGCCGTCTGGCCGGGATCCAGCAGGAGCTCAATGTAGTCGTCGCGGGCGGCCCATACATCCTTGAGGAGCGGCCCGCCCTCCTCCGTGAAGATCTCCCCCAGGGCGTCCCGCAGCCTGTCCAGTCCCTCCCGGAGCGGCCGGCGCCAGCGCTGGTTCCACCCCGGGCCCCCGCCGGTGCTGCACCCGCAGTCGTCCTTCCAGCGGCCCACCCCGTGGGAGCAGCTCCACGCGCTCTGGGGAAGCAACTCCACCTCCCACATCGGTCGGTGCGCCTCGAGGTACGCCGCTAGGTTGGTCACGGCGAATCCCCGCTGCGGCGCCTCCCGGGCGAACAGGGTGGCCAGGCACATGTCGCCGAACTTCTCGTGGTGGCCGAAGGATTCACCATCCGTCGCGATGAGGATCAGGGGCTCAGGGAATCCCGCCGCCGCGTCGGCAATCCGGCTCGCCAACACCCCGGCATCCCGCAGGTAGTGCTGGAAACTGATCCCCCGAGAGACCGGCGCATGGTAGAAGCAGACGTCGATCCCCCGGTCGCCCTGCGGCCTGCCCTGCGCATCCTTGAGGTGCCAGCGGTATGGGCGCCTCGGGTCCAGCTCCGCTTCCGCCGACGTAATCCACCGGGACTCTCCCATCGGACGCCAGCGGGCCACCTGCGCCGGCGAGAGGATCACGTAGCGCATGCCGGCCCGCACCAAGAGCGCCAGGGTCGCGGCGTCCACGGACGTCTCGGGCAGCCACATGGCTTCGGGGTCCCGGCCGTAGCAATGCTGGAACTCGCGAAGGCCCCAGTGGATCTGGGTCTGGCGGTCCCGCGGCGTTGCCAGCGGCAGGATCATGTGGTTGTACGCCTGGGCGACGGCATTGCCGTGGTGGAGCCGCGCTTGACTGGCCCGGTCGGCGGAAAGCAGGGCCTCGACGATGGCGGGCGCCTGCTCGGCCATCCAGGACAAGAGCGTGGGCCCCACGTTGAAGCTCAGCCGCTCGTAGTTGTTGACGACGTCCTGGATGCGTCCCTGCCGATCCAGCACGCGGGACCGGGCGTTGGGCGCATAACATTCGTCCGCGATCCGCGCGTTCCAGTCGTGAAACGGCGCCGCGCTCTCCTGCCGTTCGACTGCCCCGGTCCAGGGGTTCTCGCGGGGCGGCTGATAGAAGTGCCCGTGGATCACCAGATGAATGGTCATATCATTGTTGATTGCGGATTGAGGATTGCCGATCGGTGGTCAATCACAAATCAACAATCCCCAATCACAAATCTCCGTTGGGGGTTACCGCTTCTCGCGGGCACCCTCCTCCACCGTGGAGCGGATGAGGCCCTTGAGCAGCAGGCTCCGGTTCGCGCCGCGAAGCAGCGCCGAGAGGTCCTCGTACACCGTGGGATCCTCCAGGAGGCCGCCGATCGTCCCCTCCCCCTGTCGGAGCCGCGCGGTGATGGTCTGGAGGTCGGCCGCGACCGCCCGCATATTCTGCGCCGCCGCCTGCACGTCCTCCAGGACCTTGGCCCCCTCGGCGTTGAAGAGCAGGGACGGCACCAGTCCCTTCCCCTCCCGGGCCGCCCGCACGAAGGCCTCCAGCTCCTGGCCCGTCTGGTCGAGGCGGATCAGGATCTCCGCCGCCTGCGGGTCGTAGATCAGGGCGTGCAGGAGGCCGCGGCCCTCCTTCGCCTCGCGGACGAGGTCGTCCAGCCCCGCCAGCGCCCGGGTGAGCCGCCCCAGGGTGTCCTCCTGGGGGGTGTAGATCAGCGCGTGCAGGAGGCCGCGCTGGGTCTCGATGGCCCGGGCCGTTCGCTCCAGCGACTGCACCGTGCGGTCCACACGGGCCAGAAGGTCGGCCCCCTCCTTGCCGTAGATGATGTCGTGGAGCAGTCCCCCGCCCTTCTCCACCTCCACCAGCGTCGCTCGGAGCGACCGGAGGGCCTCGTTCAGATTCCGCTTGCCCTCCGACTCCCCGCCCGCCAGAAACTCGTCCAGCGAGGCGGTGATGCGCGTCACGTTGTCCAGGATGCGATCGCCCTTCTGCACGAGCACCGTGTAATCCAGCGGGTCCACGCTGGCAAGCCGAGCCCCGGGTTGGAGAGCCGGCCGGTCGAGGCTGCCGACGGTGACGTCCAGGACCTTGTCGCCCACGAGGCCGATGGTGCCGATGCTCACCACCGAATCCTCGCGGATACGGTCCTGGACCCGCTGCTCCACGCTCAGGGTCAGGGCGATGCGGCGATCCTTGAGGTCACGGCCGAAGGCGATCCGGGTGACGTTCCCGACCGTGACGCCCGCCAGGCGCACGGGCGCCCCGACCGCCAGGCCCTCCGTGGAGCTGAAGGAGGTCCAGAGCGAGTAGCGTTCCTCGAACAGGGCGCTGCGCTTGCCGACGGAAAGGACAAAGCCTATGAAGAGCAGAATGGCCGTCAGGACCAGGGCCCCGATCCGCAGCTGCATCTGCCGTTCTGTCATGGTCGCCTCACTTCCCGTACCCCCGCCGCCCGCTTTCTGCGTTCTGCCTTCCGCCCCTAGCCTTCCACGCGCCCTTCCATGAAGTCCCGGATCAACGAGTGGTGGGTCGCCTGGATCTCCTCCGGCGAGCCCACGGCCGCGATCCGCCCCTCGTGCAGCATGGCCAACCGGTCGGACACTTTCAGGGCGCTCGGCATGTCGTGGGTCACCACCACCGAGGTCACGCCCAGCTTGCCCTTGAGGTCCAGGATCAGCTCGTTGACCTTCTCCACGTTGCTGGGATCCAGGCCGGTGGTCGGCTCGTCGTACAGGAGGATCCGGGGAGGGAGCGCGATGGCGCGGGCCACGGCCACGCGCTTGCGCATTCCCCCCGACAGCTCCGCCGGGTCCGTGTCCTCGCTGGCCTCCAGTCCCACCAGGTCCAGCACCTCCCGCACCCGGGCGCGGATCTGCCCCTCGTCCCACGCCGTGTGCTCCCGCAGGGCGTACGCCGCGTTCTCCCCTACGGACAGCGAATCGAAGAGGGCCGACCCCTGGAACACCATCCCGACTTTCCGGCGCACCCGGAGCAGCTCCCGCTCCCGGAGGGGGACGATGTCCTGCCCCTCCAGCAGAATCCGGCCCGCCTCCGGCTTCAGGAGGCCGATGATCAGCCGGAGGAGAACGCTCTTGCCCGAGCCGCTCCCGCCGATGATGGTGAGGGACTCTCCCGACCGGATGGCCAGGTCCAGTCCCCGGAGCACTCGGTTTCCCTCGAAGCTCTTGAAGACGCCGCGAAGCTCGATGGCCGGCGTCGTCCCGCCGTCCGCCAAAGGATCCGTCCCCGGCTGGGCGCCCGCCACGGCGACGGCCCTGGACTCCATGCTCACCACCCCGCCAGCCACCAGAAGAACTTCGTCAGGAAGAAATCGGAGATGAACACCACGAGGGACGAGGTCACCACCGTCCCCGTCGTCGAGCGTCCCAGCCCCTCCGTCCCGCCCCGGGTCGCGAGGCCGTTGTAGCAGCCCACCACGCCGATAAGGAATCCGAAGACCACCGTCTTCCCCAGGCCGTCCAGCATGTCCGCCAGCGTCACGTACTGCGTGATCGTGGTGTAGTACTGGTGGTAATCCACGTTGAACTCGTACTGGGAGATCGCCATGCCCCCGAAGACCCCCAGGGTATCGGCGATGATAGTCAGCATGGGCATAGCCAGCATGGTGATCAGGACGCGGGGGACCACCAGCTTCTTGATGTGGTTGACCCCCAGGGCCCGCATGGCGTCGATCTGCTCCGTGACCCTCATGGAGCCCAGCTCGGCGGTGAATCCCGAGCCGACGCGGCCCCCGACGAGGATGGCCGTGACCACCGGCCCCAGCTCCCGCACCATGCTCAGGCCGACGATGATCCCCACGGTCCCCTTGGCGCCGAAGCGGGCCAGCCCGTACGCCGTCTGCAGGGCCAGTACGAACCCGACGAAGAGCCCGGCCACCCCGACGATGGTGACCGACCGCACGGCGATGTGGTCCATCTGCGCGAGAAGCAGCCTGACGGCGTACGGTGGGGTCACCGCGTCGTAGAGGGTGCGGCCGGCCAGGAGGGACATCCCGCCCAGATCGTTGACGAACAGCAGGGCCCGCCGCCCCAGGTCCTGGACCAGGCTACGCGGCGTATTCATGCGTCACCCAAGTCGGCATTCGGGAGGGGTCACCGTTCGGCCAGCGGGGTCCAGCTCTGCACGAAGGCCTCGAAGTCGGCCCGACCCTGCGGGAAAAGGGCCGGGGGCGCCACGTAGATGAAATCATACAGACAACCGGCGCGGCGGAACGTCACCCCTTCCACCTCGACCGGCTGATCATCCAGCCGGGCGCGCAAGCGGGTCTGCACCGCCGTGGCGTCGTGCAGGCGGACCGTCTCACGTCGCTGAACTTGCGTGTTCTGCAGGCCGAAGAACAGATGGCGGGCCACCCAGGGGACCTCGCCCGGCTCCGCTGTGCGGCAATCCACCCGGAGCGCCATGCCCGCCCGCAGCTCGGGCGAGACGAAGGACAGGGTCACCCCGTCCAGAGTCCGGGGCTGCCAGCCGGCGGGCGGCAGCCGGACCTGGAATCCCGCCTCAGGGTCGCGGTACGTCTCCCCGATGATCCGCCCTGTCGCGCACCCCGCCGCGAGAGAGACAATCCCCAGCAGGATCCCGTGAAGCAGCCGCGTCCCGATGGTAGAAATCCCTTGGGTCCTTCCCCGAGGCAAGGCGTGCCTCCAGTCACTCAACGTCATCATCCTACTGGACAAGCCAAGCTGGCGTCAAGGCGACCAGGCCGGCACAGCCGCCTCCAGGCCGCGCCGGAGGGCCAGGGCCGCCAGGCGGGAGGCCCGCGCCAGGCGGCGCAACACCCGGCGGCGGCTGCCGACTGCCAGGCTCCACAGCATGCCTCGCCAGCGGAGATCGCCCCGGCAGGTCGTGCAGCCCGACAGGAAGGCCGGCAGCGCTTCGTCCACGGCGTCCACCACGGCCTTGATGGCCAGCCAGGGAATCCCGAGAGTCTCCGCCGCCTCGGCCACCCCGGCCGCCTCCATGTCCACCGCGACCGCGCCGGCACGCCCGTGCGCTGCACGTTTCGTCTCCGGCGTTCGGAGAGGGGCGTCTACGCTGAGGAGGGATCCGCCGTGGGAGACGATCCCGGCCGCGGCGAGGGCACCACGCACCGCCTCTTGGCCCGAGGCCGACGCCACTGACCCTCCCGCCAGGCGATCATCATCCAGGACGACGGAGGAGACGACGAGATCCCCCGGACCAAGGCCGTCCACCAGTGCGCCGGCGAAGCCGAGCGACCAGGCGGCCCGAAGGGAAAATCGGCGGGAGGCGCTGAGAAGCGCGCGGCCGGCGCGTTCGCGCCCGATGCCGGCCTGGATCAGGAGCACGGGCCTCCCGGCCAGTTCGCCGCGGAACAGAGGGAAATCTTCAACCCGCGCTCGTCGAGGGGAACAGAGGACGCGCTGCAGGGCCCGCCGTTCCTGCGACAGGGCCACCACCAGCGCGATCGGGGGAGGCTCCACCGGGATCCTACGCCGAGCGCCTGGCCCGCCCGTCCTCTGGCCGGGACCCCCGCCGGTTCACCAGCGCGCCCCTGGCAGCCGAAGGCGGGTGACCGATGCCTCGTGCTTGGGGGCCTCGGGCGAGAGGCAGCGGCGGTATGTCGCCAGGGCCCAGAGCGGGAAGATTCTGGGATAGCTGTGATACCGGAGGTAGAACACTCGGGGAAATCCGGTTCCGGTGAATTCGGGTTCTTCCCACAGGCCGTCGGCGGCGCGCGTCTCCAGCAGGAATCGGATTCCACGGACCACGGCGGGATGGCCGGCCTCGCCGGCGTGCATGAGCGCCAAGAGCGCCCAGGCCGTCTGCGATGCCGTGGTCTTCCCCATGCCCGCCGTCCGTGGATCGTTGTAGGAATAGCAGGACTCACCCCAGCCGCCATCAGGATTCTGGCGGCTCAAGAGCCACGCCACCGCCCTCCGGATATAGGGCGCGCTCATGTCCTCGCCGATGCGGGCGAGGCCGGCCAGGACCGACCAGGTCCCGTAGAGGTAATTCACCCCCCAGCGCCCGTACCACGACCCATCCAGTCGCTGCAGCCTCTTGGCGAACTCGATGGCCTTCGCGGCCGCCGGCTCCGCGGGATCGAAGCCCAGATACCCCATGGCCTCCAGGACGCGGCCCGCCAGATCGTCCGTGCTGGGATCCAGCAGGGCCCCGTGATCGGCGAAGGGGATCAGGTTGAAGACCGTCCGGTTGTTGTCCCCGTCGTAGGCGCCCCAACCGCCGTCCTTTCCCTGGAGGGCCAGCACCCAGTTGAGGCCGCGGCCGATGTTGCGGGTCTTCGCCTCCTCATCGGGGAGCCGGATCTTCCGAAGCGCCATCAGGACCAACGCCGTGTCGTCCACGTCGGGGTAGAAATCGTTCTCGAACTGGAACGCCCAGCCCCCCGGCGTCATCCCCGTCGCCTTGAGCCACCAGTCGCCGCGGCGGTCGATCTGTTTCCCGAGCAGCCAGACGCCGGCCCGGACCAGGGCCGGGTGGTCGGGCCGTAACCCTGCCTCCACCAGGGCGTTGATGGCGAGGGCGGTATCCCAGACCGGACCGACGCAGGGTTGCACGCGCAGCGAATCGGGGCCCTCGAGGACCAGCGCGTCGATCTCCGCCAGGGCCTTCCGGAAGATGGGATGGTCCAGGGGATAGCCGAGGCAGCTCAGGGCCATCACCGAGTTGGCCATCGCCGGGAAGATGGCGCCGAGTCCGCCGCTGCCTTGCATGCGCTCCAGCATCCACCGCGTCGCCTCGCGGATCGCGCGCGCCCGGAACGGCCGCCGCACGAACCGATCGTGGATCCTCAGGATCCGGTCCGCGACCAGGAAGAAGTTCCGCCAGGTGAAGATCTCGGGATCGCGGGGGAAGGAGAGGTCCGCCTGCTCCCGGGGCGTGAGGTAGAGTTCGTCGAGCCGCGCGTGGGCAGGCGCGGGCCGGACCGGCCGATGCGCGAAGATGATGAGCAGGGGGACCAGGACGGTCCGCGACCAGTACGAAACCGCGTACAGGCTGAAATAGAACCAGCGGGGCAGCAGGACGATCTCCACGGGCATGCAGGGCACGCCCGCCCAATCCAGCTCGCCGAACAGCGCCAGGAGGATCCGGGTGAAGTTGTTGACCTTGGTGATCCCCCCCAGGGCGCGGACCCTCTGCCACGCCTTGACCATCCCGGGATCCTCGGGGGAGGCCCCGGCTATCTTCAGGGCGAAATAGGCCTTGACCGTGGCGCTGATGTCCGCCGGCCCGTTGTGGTAGATCGGCCATCCCCCGTCCGGAAGCTGGATCGCCTGGAGGTGCTTCACCGCCTTGGCCTCCGCGCGGGGGTCGGGGATTCCCAGCCAGCGGCGGAGCAAAACGTACTCCGAGGTGATGGTGGCGTCCGCCTCCAGCTCGAACAACCAGAACCCCGCGGGGTCCTGGTGGTGCATCAGGCGCTCCACCCCGTTCTCAATCGCCTGATCCAGGGCGCTGTCCAGGAGCGCGGTCGGCTGAGTCTGTGGGTGTCGCACAGGCTTGGTGGTCATGCAGCCTCCGCCATCACGCGAGGTTCCAGCGGATCATCTCCCAGAGATCCTTCCAGCTCTTGCCTACCTCCCGGATCACGGTCGGCTCGAACCCGCTGTGCATCATGCAGTTGGTGCAGCGCTCGTCCCGCATGTTCTCGTATTTCTCCCAGTCGGTCTTGGACATGAGGTCGTCGAAGCTCTTGTAGTGGGCATCGGTGATCAGGTAGCAGGGCCCCTTCCACCCCTGGGGATTGTAGTTGGGGTTGCCCCAGGGCGAGCACGTGAGCGTCCGCTCCCCTTTCAAATAACGGAGGTACATCGGCGTGCTGAGGAGGCGGTAGCGCTTGGACAGCTCCCAGACTTTCTGAAACTTCTCGTGGGTCTGCCGCTTCTCCAGGAAGATGTCGCGGCCCTTCAGGACCGTGTACTCGTACGCCGGCGAAACCAGGAACCCGTCCACCCCGATGGCTTCCAGCTCGGCGAAGAGCTGCTCGATCTCGTCGATCTTCGTCTCCTTGTAGATGGTGGTGTTGGTCACAATCCGAAAGCCCAACGACTTGGCCAGCTTGATCATCCGGATGTCGATCTGGTAGAGCCCCTTGCGCGAGCGGACCAGGTCGTGGGTCGGCTCCAGGCCGTCCATGGAGACGTTGATGGTGAGGTAGGGGCTTGGCTTCCACTGGGGGAGCCACTTGTCCAGCTTGATGGCATTGGTGCACAGGTAGATGAACTTCTTGCGCCGGAGGAGCTCGGTGACCAGCGCGCCCAGGTGGGGGTAGATGGTGGGCTCGCCCCCGCAGATGGAGACGATGGGGGCCCCGCACTCCTCCACCGCCTTGAGGCAGGTCTCCAGCGGAAGCATGTCCCGGATGGTGCTCTCGAACTCCCGGACCTTGCCGCAACCCTCGCACGCCAGGTTGCACAGGTGGGTGGGCTCAAGCATCAACACGAATGGGTAGCGCGACTTCCCCCGGAGGGCGTTTTTCACCATGTACTTCATCAAGGTCCAGTGCAGCTGTATGGGAAACCTCATGCGTGTCTCCCCTCCGCCCGCGGCCGCCACGCGAGTGGCCGCGGCCTCATGAGGTTGGCAAGCGTCCAGAGGAGGATGGGCAGCGCGAGCAGCATCCCGGAAAGCAGCAGCCGCCATTCCCCCAGGGCAACCGTCACCGCGAGGTTGAAGGCCAACACGACGAAGTACAGTCCCGGGCACAGGGCCGCCCGGCCGTCGAAATTCGCCGTCGTCATCCCTCGGCGACGACCCTCCCAGGCATGGTAGAGGGCCGTGGCCGTTCCGCCCACCGCCGCCCATCCCAGGAAGTTGGCAACGGGCACCCTGAAATAGGCCCCCGGCTCGGGATACCCGTAAATCTGGCCCAGGAACCACCGCGTCCCTCGCAAGGCCACCGGATCGATGACCATATCGATCACAACGAAGAGGAGCGAAGCCAGGACCAGATGGCGCACCCGTCCGGGTCGCGGCACCCCCCTCAGACTCCCCCCTGCGGGTGCGAAGGCAGGTCGCCCCGACGGGCGGGCGCCCGCCAGGAGAAACCATGCCAGGCCATAGCTGGCCACGAGGAGGAACGTGAACGACAGCGAATCGAAAAACGGCACCCCGGCGATCCAGAGCTCCCGATCGGCCGTGCGGGGAATGTAATAATACCAGCCGAAGGGAATGCCGGTCCGAATCGAGCTGTGCTCCGCCAACAGGGCCACGCCCCAGGTGATGAGCGTGAAGCCGGCCGTCCGGCGCCAGCCCAGGAGCGCGCTCGCCCCGAGCAGGTGCACGAGCAGGAAAGCGAAGACATATGGCCGAAGCAGCAGGCTCCCCAAAAGGAGCCGGGGGATCTCGGTCGTCTCCACTCAGCCACACCCCTCACTCGAAAACTTGCCAACCGGGCGCGCCATCGCGCACGTCCCTCTCGACTCTCGGGCACCCAACGCACATCGGCCGTCGCCGGTGCGTTGGGTCCCGGCTCTCGGCGTTGTCCTACCGGGCGCTCACGTACCCGTTCGCCCGGAACCAGTGCACCGCCCGGGCCAGAGCCCCCTCCACCGCTGACTGGGGCAATCCCAACTCCCGGACAGCCTTGCTGGCGTCGAAGAACATCCGCTTGCGCGCCATCCGGACCGCATCCACCGGGATCAGGGGCGGACGCCCCGTGATGTGATCCGCAGCCCACTCGGACAGCCGTGCCAGGGGCAGGATCAGGCCGGCCGAGACCTTGAGGCGCGGCGGGCGAATCCCCGTGATCCGCCCCAGAAGTTCAAAGATCTCGCGAAGGGTGAGATTCCTGCATCCCAGGATGTACCGCTCGCCCACCCGCCCCCGCTCGGCCGCGAAGAGATGCCCCGCGGCCACGTCGTCCACGTCCACTAGGTTCAATCCGGTCGGAAGGTAGGCCCACATCCGGCCCCGGAGGAAATCAACGATCATCTGCCCCGTCGGCGTCGGCTTCACGTCCCCCGGTCCCACCGGCGTGCTCGGATTCACGATCACGACCGGAAGGCCCTGCCGGGCGAATGTGCGCGCCACTTCCTCCGCCAGGAACTTGGACCGCTTGTAATCCCCCACCATGTCGGTGAAGCTGACCGGCGTTTCCTCGGTGCCGACGCCTCCGCCCTTGGGAATCCCCAGCGCGCCGACGGTGCTCGTATACACCACCCGGCGCACCCCCGCGTCGGCCGCCGCCTGCAGGAGACAACGCGTCCCTTCCACATTGATCTCATAGAACAGCCGGCGCTCCCTGGCCCACAGGCTGTAAAAGGCAGCCACGTGGTACAGACATCCGCAGCCCTTCAGGGTCCGGGGGAGAGAGGCAGCGTCGGTCAGGTCGCCGTCCACGATTTCGATGGGGAGGTCGACCAGCAATCGCCGGTCGCTGCCTGGACGCGCCAGCGCCCGGATACGGTGTCCGGCCGCCACCAGGTGACGGATGACCGCGGCCCCCACGAATCCCGTCCCGCCCGTCACGACCGTCACGTCGCCCATGTTCACCCCTGGGAGGGACGACGGCGGTCCCCGGTCCCGATCCGTCCCGGCGGAGGCCCAAGCCCGTCGCCGAAGCAGGCGAAATTTTTACCACAGGATACCAGAAAAATCAAACGGTTTCCCCCGGCAGCCCGAATTGGCCGGGCCCTCTGGCGTCACACGACGTCCCGCAGCACCACCAGTTGACCCTGGGAAAGTAACGTGGCACCATGACGACCGTTGACGGCTTGTCCCGGGACGAGGATCGCATCGGCCCGCAGGGCAGTGTGAGGACCAGCCAGAGCGGGGCCTTGCGGATGCCGATGGGAGGTGAGGCCCAGGACGGGCAGGCACGTCTCCCGGCGGTAGCGAGCCAATCCATGCGAGTCGCCAAAGTCGTCGCGCCGCGCGAGATCCGACTGGAAGAGGCGCCGGTTCCCTCCCCGGGCAAAGGCGAGATCCTGATCCGGGTCCGGGCGGTGGGGTTGTGCGGCTCGGATCTGCACTACTACGCCCACGGACGGATCGGTGAACTGCAGTTCCCGGTCGGCCACATCCTGGGACACGAGGTGGCCGGCATCGTCGAGAGCCTCGGGCCGGGCGCGGACGGCCCGGCGCCCGGGACGCCCGTGGCCGTGGACCCGGCCATCTCCTGCGGCCAGTGTCGGTACTGCGCCCTGGGGCATCCTAATCTGTGCCGCCACCTCCGGTTCTTCGGCAGCCCGCCCACGCCCGGCGCCCTCTGCGAATACCTGGCCCACCCCTCCTCCCTTGTTCTTCCCCTTTCGGCCGGCGTGACCCTGCCGGCGGGCGCGGCCTGCGAGGCGCTGGGTGTCGCGATCCACGCCGTGGATCTCGCCCATCTCAGAATCGGCGACTCTGTGGCCGTCTTCGGCTGCGGCCCCCTCGGCCTCCTGATCGCCCGGGTGGCTCAGCTCGGCGGGGCCAGTTGCATCCTGGCCTCGGAGCCCCTGGCGCATCGGCGAGAGGCGGCATCCCTGTTCGGCGCGGCGGCGGCGTTCGACCCCGAGCGGGACGACGTAGTCCGCGCCATCCGCGAGCGGACCGGCGGAGACGGGGTGGACGTCGCCTTCGAGGCCGCCGGGAGTGAGACTGCCACCGTGCAGGCGGTGGACGCGGTCCGGCCCGGGGGCACCCTGATCCTCCTCGGCTACTGGGAGGCCGATCGGGTCACCCTCCCGGGGATCCGGGCCATGCGGAAGGGTCTTACGATCCGATTCGTCCGCCGGATGAAGCACACCTTCCCGCGCGCCCTGGAGATGGCCCGCCTGGGCCTCGTGGACCTGCCCGCGCTCATCAGCCACGAGTTTCCATTCTCCGACGTCGCCGAGGCCCTCGCCCGGGCTGAGAAGAGGAGTCCCGGTTTCCTCAAGACGGTCATCACCCTGTAACGTGACGGCCGGCCCATCTGCTCGACGGGGACACGCATGAGGCCAGCTCGCGTCCGAGGAATCATCTTCGACTTCGACGGCGTCCTGGTGGACAGCGAGCCGACGCGGTTCAAGGCGGGGGCCGAGGCCCTCACCGAGATCGGCCTCTCCCTCACCTGGGAGCGGTTCCTTACCACCTGGCTGGGGCGGACAGACGAGGCGGGGCTCCGCGACATCCTGGGGGATCGCTACGAGGCCGAGGGGAGGCAGATCGTGGCCCGGCGGAACGCACTGTACGAAGAACGGCTGGGCGAGGTCCCGCCCTTCTCCGACGCCGCACGCCTCCTGAGGCGGCTTCCCCAGGGTATCCGGCTGGCCGTGGCCACGGGCTCGCGCCGCATCGAGGTGGAGCGGATCCTGGCGCGGCTCGGATGGCTTAGGCAATTCCGCACGCTCGTCACGGCTGAAGACTACCGTCGGGCCAAGCCGGCGCCCGACCCGTTCCTGCTGGCGGCGCGGGGCCTGGACCTGCCGCCCCCGTCGTGCCTCGTCGTCGAGGACAGCCCGGCCGGCGTGGCGGCGGCGCAGGCCGCCGGGATGCCGGTCCTGGCCGTGGATCGCGGGCGCGTTCCGGTGGGCCTGGACCAGGCCACGTGGAAAGCGGAGAGTCTGGAGGCACTCACCCTCGGAGCGGCCGGCGAGGTCGTCGTGGGCCCGGGGGCCTGAGCGAGGATCTCCTCGGTCAGTGTGAAGACGAGTTTGCTTGAAAGCCACGGCTGAATCCGCTATCTGTATTGCCGGTCCAGAATGATCTGAGCCTAATGTATCTCGTCCCACACCATTGGAGGAGCCCGCCATGAAAGCCCTCGTGCACACCGAACCGTACAAGTTCGAATTCAAGGACGTTTCCCAGCCCCGCCCTGGCGATGAGGAGATTCTGGTCCGGGTGAAGGCCGTCGGCATCTGCGGCTCCGATGTCCACGGCTACACCGGCCAGACCGGCCGCCGCATCCCGCCCATCATCATGGGCCACGAGGCCTCCGGCGTCGTGGAGGCGGTGGGCAGAAACGCCCGGAACGTCGCCGTGGGGGATCGGATCACCTTCGACTCCACCGTGTACTGCAACCAGTGCCAGTGGTGCCGCCTGGGCCGCGTCAACCTGTGTGACAACCGGAAGATCCTGGGGGTCTCCATCCCGGCCTTCCGCCGGGACGGGTGCATGGCCGAGTACGTGGTGATGCCGTGGTGGATCACCTACAAGCTGCCCGAGGCGGTCTCCTTCGAAGAGGCGGCGCTGGTCGAACCGGCGGGGGTCAGTATGCACGCCGCCCGGATCACGCCCATCGACGTGAACGACGTGGTGGCCGTGGTGGGGGCCGGGCCCATCGGCCTCTTCGCCATCCAGGCCCTGAAGGTGAAGGGGGCGGGCAAGGTTATCGCCCTGGATGTGCGCGAGGAGCGGCTGGCCTTCGCACGGAAGCTGGGGGCGGACATCACCATCAACCCGAGCCAGGGGGACGTCAAGGCCGAGATGCAGCGGCTCGTCGGACGGGCCGACGTGGATGCCGTCCTGGAGGCGGTGGGCACCCCGCCAGCGGTGGATCTCGGCTTCAAGATCGTGAGGCGGGGCGGGCACCTCACTCTCATCGGCAACGTCACGCCCCAGGTCACGGTGAATCTCCAGGACCTGATCATGCGGGAGCTGAACATCCGCGGCTCCTTCGCCATCGCGGGCGAGTACCGGGCCGTCCTGGACCTGATGGCGCAGGGGCGGATCCAGGCCAAGCCCCTCATCAGCCAGACGAGGCCGCTCTCCGAGGGACAGGCCGCCTTCGACGTCCTCCACAAGGGCGATCCCAAGCTCTTCAAGATCGTGCTGCACCCGTAAGCAACGCGCCCGAGGGGCCCACGCGTCGGCTACGCTCGTCACGCCGGCACGGAACGGAAGATCGAGGCGAAGGAGAAAACCGTCCAGGAGGTGTCATGAACAACGCCATCGGCCGGGTGACCAGCATTCTCTCGATTCCTTACGGATACACGGTGTCCCTGTGGGCGGCGGGCGCGCTCACGGTCCACCGCCTAGGGTCCCCCTCGGAGTTTGATGTGCTCCTCTTCGTGATCGGCGCCGTGGCAGCGTTCGTAGCCCTGGCAGGCGTGGGACGTGAGCACCTGGATGCCGAGATCCCCATGCGCGTGCCCTCGCTGGTTGTCGTGAACTTCTTCCCGATACTGGTCGCCCTGCTCGTCGTCGCCTTTCCGGCGCCGATGGTGGGGAGGTCCCTGGGCTATTTCGCGAACAGCTTCCTGGCGACCGCCGCCTACATTCTGAGCCTGGCGGCTCTGATCTGGGGGACGCGGATCATACGAGACCGAGGGCAGGTTCGGCAGGCGGCTCCGAAGGGATAACGTGCACAATGGCGCTGTTCAGCTGGTGTCCGTGTGAGGGGAGGATGGGGCGGTCCCGTCGTGCAGCTTGGCGAGGAGGCACAGCAGGCGCTGCACCTCGCCGGGATGGCGGACGAAGAACCGCGCCCGGGTCTGCTTACGACGCCCGACGATGACGGACACACCTCTAGTCCCGAGAGCGGCGAAGGCCGGCTCGTCCCCCGCGTCATCCCCGATGTAGAGAATCACGGGCTGCAGGCACCTGGGGAGCCGCCCCAGGATCCAGCCGACGGTTGCGCCTTTGTCCCAGGCCACGGGCGGGAGCACCTCCTGGATCATCGCCCCTCGGCGGACCCACACCCGGCCACTCTCTGCCGCGGCGCGCACGGTGCGCCAGAAGGTGCGTAACGCACGGGGGCGCATGGCCGACGCGACGCCGCGGAAGTGCACCGTCCAGGACAGGCCTTTGTCCTCAATCAGCGCCCCCTGGAATCCACGCATGGCGTGACTCGCCTCGCTGCGTAACGCCGCCAGTTGCTTCCGTGCCGCCACGGCGGCGGGATGCCGAAAGCGAAGCCCCTTCCCCTCGATCTCCAGTCCGTGATTCCCCGCATAGACGAGGCCGGGGACGCGGACGCGTTGGCGCACATCCGAGAGCGCCCGGCCCGAGACAATGGCGACCGTCCACCCCGGAGCGTGCGTCAGCCGACGGAGCAGCGCTTTCTGGTCCGGGGAAAGGCGCGGGGCGTCCGGCTGTGTGGTAAAGGGGAGCAGGGTCCCGTCGAAGTCGAGGAACAGGATGCAGGGGCGTCCGCGGAGGGCAGCGGCAAGCCCGGGCCAGTGGGCGAAGAGGGCGGCGGGCGGTTCAGTCATGCCGGTGGACCTGGGCCATCTCGCGGAGGGCCGCGTGGGCCCAGCGGTAAATGTCATGCTCCCGGATCCATCCCTGAAGGCGGCGGCAGCGCTCCCGCCGCTCCTCCAAGGGCATCTCCACCGCCCTTCGGATCGTCTCGGCGAATCCCGCCACGTCATATGGATTCACCAGCAAGGCATCGTGGAGTTCCCGGGCCGCGCCGGTGAACTGGCTCAGGATCAGGACGCCCGGATTCTCGTCCGGCTGCGCCGCAATGAACTCCTTGGCCACCAGGTTCATCCCGTCGTGCAGGGCGCTCACGATGCACAGGTCCGCCCGCGCCAGGTATGCCAGGATATTGGGGTGGTAGATGGGTCGAGTGAGGTAACGGATGGGCGCCCAGCTTTCCGTCCCGTGCTTCGCGTTGACGGCGTCAACCTGCTCGCGAATTCCAGCCCACAGCCGCTGGTACGCGGGGAGATCCGTCCGGCTTGGCATTCCGATGCCGAGGTAGACGAACCGGCCGTGATACTCGGGGCGCCGCTCAAGGAAGCGATCGATGGCCTGCAGCCGATCGGGAATCCCCTTGGTGTAATCGATCCGGTCCACGCCCAGCGCCATAATGGGCGGGCGGACGGGAAACATGCGATGGAGGGCGACCGCCTCCGCGGCGGCCTCGGCGGTCTCCAGGTCCCTCCGGATGCCGTCGTAATCGATGCTGATGGGAAACGGCCGGACCAGCGTCGTGTGACCACGGTATTGGACCGCGGAGTGCTCCTCCACCAGCTTGGCCTCCAGGTCGCCCGCCACCGTCTTCAGGAAGTTGTCGCAGTGGTACCGGATGTGAAAGCCCAACACGTCCGCGCCCAGCAGCCCCTCCAGGATCTCCTGTTTCCAGGGACAGATGCGGAACGCCTCGGGGTTCGGCCAGGGGATGTGCCAGAAGTGTCCGATGATGAGGTCCGGCCGCGCCTCCCGGAGCAGCCTGGGAAGCAGCGCCAGGTGGAAATCCTGAACCCAGACGAGGGCGCGTCGTTCCCCCACCTCCTCCAGGACCGCCTCCGCGAATCGCGCGTTGACCGCGCGATACATGTTCCAGTCGTTGGGTCGGAAGGTCGGGCGCACGTGAACGATGTGGCAGAGGGGCCAGAACATCTCATTCGAGAGGCCCAGATAGTACCCCTCCCATTCCTCCTTGCCGATCCACACCCGCCGGAGGACGTAGGCCGGATCCCCGGGCGGGACCCGGAGGCGGCCCGAAGGGTCGGCCGCCTGGCGATCGGGTTCGCCCCGGCCGGCGGCCACCCAAATGCCGCGGGCCACCCGCATGACGGGATGGAGGGCCGTGGTGAGGCCGCTGGCGGGGCGGACCGCCCGCATCTCACCCGCATCCATGACGTGGGTGTACGGCTCCCGGTTCGAGACCACGACGAGCAATCGATCCTGAAGTTGCTCGGCCAGAAGACGGGCCAGGGCCTCGCGGCTGGCGGACCCGTTTTCGCCCGGGGTGAGTCCGCGCCAGCGGCGCCAGAGCCGGCGCAAGGCGCCGTTGGGGCGAGCTGATGTCGGGAGGATCGCTTGGGATTGCATCACGCGCCGCCCTCAAGCGATGCGCCGCCGACCGCGCGCAGTAACATCAGGTAATCCGCCAGGTGCCTCGTGATGAGGAAGTTCCGCCGGACGTGCTCCCGCGCGATCCGGCCGATCCGGGTCGCCGCCTCGGGATTGTGCAGGAGGTACCGGATCCGGTAGGCTGCCCCCTCGACGGAGTTCACGGTGTAGCCGGTCAGGTCGTAGACGATCTGCACCGTGATCCCCCCGGCGGTCCCCCCGATCACCGGCTTGCCCTTCCACATCGCCTCGGCCACGGTGAGACCGAACCCCTCGCGGGTGGACTTCTGGAGCACCACGGTGGCCGCCCGCTGGAGGGCGTTGATCTCCAGGTGGGCGTCCGGGGGCAGTTCCAGCACGTGGATGTCCGGGCCGCGTCCCGCGGCCTCGCGGACCTCCGCCAACACGACCTGGCCCTCGGGATCGTCCACCGCCCCGCCCCCGGCCAGGACCAGGCGGCACTCGGTGCGCCGCTTCACCATCCGGTAGGCATTGATCACTCCGACCGGATCTTTGAACCGGTCGAATCGGGAAACCTGCAGGAGGATCGGCTTGTCCTGGGGGACACCCAGGCGGCTCAGGATCCCCGCCACCTCGCGATCCGACAGCTCCCGGTTCTTGTCGCTCAGCGGATCGATGGACGGGTACACGAGGTACTGCGGGATGGGGAGCCGCTGGGCAAACTTGGGCAAAGAGAAGACGGCTGCGTCGTACCGCTCCACGTAGCCCCGCAGGAAGTTCCAGACCCGCCGCTGCGGCCGCGAGGCGTCGATGTGGCAGCGCCAGACCCACTTGCCCCGCGTGTCCCGCCGCAGGATGAGGGCAACCGGCTGCGGGTCGTGGATCATGATGAGGTCCGCGTCCAGCGGCAGCCGCTCTGCGTTCTGGCGGTTGCACTCCAGGAAGATCTCGTACATGTCATCGGTAATGACCTGTTCCTCCCCCTGGAGGGAGTTGTGGAACGCCTTGGTCACCCGAAAGAACTCCGGGTCCCCGTCCAGGACCTCCCACGACGCCTTGACCCCGAGATCGTTCAACAGGGGCACCATGCGCATGAGGATCTCCGCGACGCCCCCACCCTGGCGCGTGGAGTTGACGTGGAGGAACGACCGCCCCTGCACCTTCTCGCTCAGCCTGTACAGAAATTCCGCGGTGCCCGGCGGAGCGACCTCACGGTAGGCTTCCAGGCTGGCAGGGATCATCCCGGGATGCTCGCACCAGAGCGTGTGTTTGCCATCAAGCCGGCCGGCACGTGACCAGGCCTGTTCAGGTCGGCGTCGCAGAGCCGCAGGAGTTCGGTGCGCAGCCGCTCCAGACTCCCGGCGTAGGGGTCCACCCGGTTGACGGCTTCGGCCAGAGCGGTGCGCCCGAGCCCCTCGCGCAGCCAGGCCGCAAAGTCCGTCTCCGGCCGGGCGAGTCGCCGCGGAGCCTCGATGGTGTGGAAGTAGATGGCACTCGGCTGAATCGCGGCCAGACCGTCCCGGAATTCCTCGAGGCTGTCAGCCGTGACGCCCGTCGGCACCTCGACGATTCGAGATTGAATGAAATCGAACGGCTCGCCGAAGATCACCCTGGGCACGATGGTGAGATGACTCAGGTGGTCATCGATGATGGTGAGGATCTCTTCGCGGAGCGCCTCCAACGAGGAGAATTCGAGCGGGCTTACCACGCCCAGCCGTTCCCCCAGCACCCGATCCCTGACCTGGATCGCCGCCCATGTCGCGAAGTCGTTGGGATACGGCGCCCCCACGAACCCATGGCGGAGGAAGTGCCCGTGGGTGTGGTAGTGGACGCAGTCCAGGGACACCTCCGCCAGGATCTCCGCCAGCTCCCGCTCGTCGTCGGCGCGGAGCCCCAGGATCTGGATCAGCTCGCTGCAGGCCACGAACTCGAACCGGCTCATGCGTACGACTTCCAGGCAAAGCGGGAAGGCTCGCGTCGGGACTCCGCGGCAGGAGCCCACGCGTCAGGACGCTTGGCGCAGTCGCATCCACGGCCTCGGGCACAGCCCTGGCAGCAATACACTGGACCCTTCTGTGGCTGCGGCGTCCAGATGGCCCACTCGCCGCATCCAGAGCAGAGGCGAAATTCACCGACCTGATTCATCCCTCCGCTCTCGACGGCACCGCAGGTGGCGCGGGTCGGCTGCGGGACGGGAGTGCCCTTCGCAGCACCCGCAGCAGTTCCTCCATGCGGAACGGCTTGAAGATGTACTCGAAGGCGCCCTTTTCCATGGCATCCATATAGGTGCTGACGTCGCCGAAGGCGGTGATGAGAATCACGGGTGTCCCTGGGCACATCGTGCGCAGGCCTGGTAAGAGATCCAGGCCGCTCAGGCCGGGCATGTTCTTGTCGAGGACGATGGCTGCGAACGACTTGGCGCGCAGGCGAATCAGCGCCTCGGCAGCATTCGCCACCTGTTCCACTGCGTAACCCTCATCTCTCAGAACGTCCGTGAGGAGGGCGCGCATATCGGCGTCATCGTCCACGACGAGGATGCGGGTGTGGGTCTCCTGTTCTCCGTGTCGTTCAGGTGATTGCGTGGGCATTGCAGCGCCTTTCCTCATCCCGCGGGCCCAAATCGTGTGGTCGAACCGCCCGCCAGAGATACATGGAGGCAGCCGTCCGGTGAGGCGGATCGAGAAGCCTTCCGACTCGCTCAATGGAATGAGAGCAAGGGCGGTGCCGAGTTGGGATTGGTCCCTTCGTGATCAGTCCGGCGGCAAGAATGGCGCGAGGTTACATGTTGTGGGAAGAGATAGCATCAGGGAAGCGGAGAAACGTTCCGCTGAAAGTCTGGCACGCTCTGCTGGCGTCTACGTGGCCGCGAGCACGGGGAAGCGTTGAAAAACAGGGGGCGAAGTCAGCCTGTCCCGCTCGGTGACGAGGTGTCACCGGCGGAAACTTGCCTCTGCCAGCGGTACAGCGTGCGCTCTGACCCCGAGGATCTCGGCGGCCTTGGTCTTGTCGCCAGCCACCTCGCGTAGGACGAGGGAAACATACTCGACCGTCAACTCTTCGAGCGTGGGGCGGCGCGCCGCCTGCGCCAGGAGAGCTGCGGGAGTGGCTCCGGCGGAAGCATCCAGGAGCAGTGCCTCCGGTGGGATCTGGTCACCGCCTGCCAACGTCACCGCTCGTTCGACCACGTTCTCCAGCTCCCGCGCATTCCCTGGCCAGGGGTGGCGCAGGAGGGCGGCCATGGCCTCCGGGGTGAATCCCCGGATATCCTTCGCCGAGGCGGCCACCGCGCGACGCAGGAAATATTCGGCCAGGAGGGGGATGTCGTCCCGTCGCTCGCGCAGCGGCGGGAGATGGATCGGGATGACGGCCAGGCGGTAGTATAGGTCCTCACGGAACTTCCCCTCCCTCACCCGTGCCTGGATGTCCTGGTTGGTGGCGGCGATCAGACGGAGGTCCACCGCTACGGCTTCATCGCTTCCCACGGGACGCACGGCCCGATCCTCGATGACCCGCAGGAGCTTGGCCTGGAGTTCCGGCGCCATGTCCGCGATCTCATCCAGGAACAGGGTTCCCGATTCGGCTTCGCGGAACATGCCCCGTCGGCTCTTCACGGCGCCCGTGAAGGCGCCCTTCACGTGGCCGAAGAGCTCGCTCTCCAGCAGGCTGGCGGGGATGGCGGCGCAGTTGACCGGGACGAAGGGGCGGCCCGCGCGGGCGCTGTTGTAGTGGAGCGCCTTGGCCACCAGTTCCTTTCCCGTGCCGCTCTCACCGGTGATGAGGACATTGGCGTCTCCCGGAGCCGCCTGGCGGATGAGGGCGAAGACCGCCTGCATGGCCTCGCTCGTTCCCAGCAGGTTCTCGAACCGGTAGCGGCCCGCCACCTCCTCGCGCAGCCGGCGGTTCTCGTCCCGCAGCCGCCGATCCTCCAGCGCCTTTCCCACCAGCAGGCCGATCTCTTCCAGGGCAAAGGGCTTGGTGACGTAGTCGTAGGCGCCCTGTCGGATCGCCCGGATGGCGGTCTCGATGCTGCCGAAGGCGGTGAAGAGGATCACGGGGACGTCCCGCTGGCTCTCGCGGGCGACCCTGAGGACCTCCATGCCGTCCGCATCGGGCAGCCGGAGATCCGTCAGCACCACGTCGAACTCCCCGGTGCGGAGCCGGGAGATGGCGTCGGCGCCCCGGGTCGCCCCGGTCACGGCATGGCCCTCGCCCTCCAGGTGTTCGCCCACGAGGGCCAACATCTCGGGATCGTCCTCGACGATCAGCACCCTGTGACGTTGCTCGGCCATCGCCTTCTCTGCTGCCATGCAGAACCGGTCAACTGTCCTTTCCCGGTTGTCTGTTGTCAGTTGTCCCTCTGAACTTCTGCGTCCCCCGCGGGCTCGACCGCCCCGGTGGCGGACGCAGTGGGCCATCGCAGCAGGACGGTCGTTCCGGCGCCCTCGGCGCTCTGCACCTCGATGGCGCCACGGTGGGACCGGACGATGTCCTCGACGATCGGCAACCCCAGGCCGGTCCCGCCCCGCCGTTCCTTCGTGGAGAAGAACGGCTCGAAAATCTGTTCGAGCTGGCCGCGGGGCATCCCGCGGCCGGTGTCTGAGACGACGAGGGTGAGGAACGCTCCTTCAGGCCGCCCCCGTTCGATGCGATGGCGAGTGCCGCTGATCTCAGGGTCCGTCTGGCCCGCGGTCAGTCGCACCTGTCCGCCAGGGGGGGTCGCATCCAGTGCGTTGGTCATCAGGTTCAGGAGGACCTGTTGCGCCTGGTCCGGGTCCGCGAGGATGGGCGGCAGACTGTCGGGAACCTGTGTCTCTACGTTCACCTGTCGTTGATGGGCCAGTGGTTCCAAAAGCTCGACGGTCCGGGCGAGCATCGGGCCGACGGGGACGGGCCGGACGGCGGGGCGCCGGGGCCGGGCGTATTCCAGGAGTTGCCGGATGATCCCGCTGATCCGTTCAATCTGGCGCAGGATGGTGACTACGTGCCGAGACAGCGGATGATCGGGCGGGAGCCCCTTCTGGATGACTTCCGCCCTCCCGGAGGCGATGTTCAACGGAGTTCCGACCTCGTGCGCCACCTCGCTGGCGAGCCGGCCCACAGTCGCCAGCTTCTGAGCCTGCTGGACCTGTCGCTCCAGCTCCAGGCGGGCCTGGGCCTCAGCCGTGGTCCGCGCCTGAGCCGCCTGAAGACTTTCAGCCATTCGGTTGAACGCCGAGGCGAGCTGGCCGATCTCATCGCGGCGATGCAGTGTGAGCCGGCGACTCAGGTCGCCATGACCAATGGCGAGGGCGGACCGCACCAGTTGCCCGATGGGGTGGCGAATGCTGATGCGGACGGTCAGCCAGATGACCAGGGCGATGGTAAGGCTCAACAGGCTGAGCCGCAATACCTGTTCGCGATTTGCTTCCTGGATCTGTCGCTGGACGCGGGTGGCCAGGTGAACGACCTCCAGCACGCCGATGATGGCTCCGCGCCGGGTTTTCAGGGGGAGGATCGCGTAGACGGCGGGGTGCTCCTGAACGTCAAGGTATCGTTCGAGCGTCTTCCCGCTCTTGAGCACCTGCTCCAAGTCCGCCTGGGGGACCAATATGGTGGCGCTCTCATCCGAGATGGCGCTGCTGATGTCCTCCAGATTGGGGTCGAAGATTCGGATGCGGTCCACCGGGTTCGGGTCGCGGACCATCGCGGCCAACAGCTCCTGGATGTCCTGGGGCCGTCGGTCCCGGAGAGCGTGCTCCACGGCCAGCTTGATGGCATTCGCCAGAACCAGGACCTCTTGCTGGAGTTCGGCGATGACTCGCTGCCGCTCCTGGCGGGCGCGGATGTAGCCGAAGCCTGACATCACGACGGCCACGGCGAGGAGCAGCAGGAGCGTGAGTTTGGTCGCAATGCGCATGGCCGGAACTCACATCGCTGGATGGGGCGATGCCTCAGCGGCGCATGAGGATGCGGCGCGCGATAAGTCCGCCGACCCGACTCCAGGCTGGAGGGCCGCTCCTCCGGCGCCCCCATGGCGAACCACGCCATCCCGGCGGTCGGGGTCGAGGGAAGAGGCGAGGCCGCCCGCACCGGCAGCGCTCGTTCACCTGGAAGTCTGTATGGTCTACGCTAACATAGCCCCGCAGGCCAGGCAAGCGCCACGAGAGCTCCAGGGGTGGGGGTGGATTCGCACGGCAACAATATGACAGGGGGAAATCAGGAAAGGAGGCGCAGTCGGATCGCGCGAGGTGGATCGCGCCATAGAAGACCGTGAATTCCCCGGACGTCTGTGCCTGTGGACGGACCTCCCGGATGGTGATCCCCTCCCGATCCGGTCCCAGGCTCGTCCGGCCGTTATGCGGTCAAGCCAGGAGGGCGCCCCCGCAGTCGAAGTGTCCGAAGCGGCCCCATTCGATGAAAAATGCCAGGGCCTGGTGTGCCTGCACCTGGGCCCAGCAGCGAGGGCAGCGGCGCCCTAGGCGGTCCCAGGCCTCATAGCATTCCCGGCACACGCCGAATCCACGCTCGAATGGCGAGCGCCAGGCGCGATCCGTCAGAGGCTTCAGCTTCTCGCACGCCTCGCAGCGGAACCATCCGATCCGAAGCCCCATCATGTCCGTCCCCCCGTTCCCGTGCGAAGAGTGACGTGCAGATCGTCGCTCGGGACAACAGACGCTCGGTCGGCTGGATGGCTACGGCCGCACCACCAGCACCGAACAGGATGCGTACTTCAAGACCATCTGCGCCACGCTGCCCAGGCCCGGGCCCTTGGCAGTCGTGCGCCCCTTGGCGCCGATGACCGCGAGGTCCGGCCGGAACTCCCGGATCGCCGCCAGGAGATGGTCCACCGGATGGCCCGACCGCAGCGACGTCGTGACAGAGTACCCCTCTGTGGCCAGCAGGCCGCGCGTTTCGTCGAGCACATGCTGGGCCGCCATCCTGCCGATCTCGGAGATGGTCCGGAGCGCGGCATGCAGCTCTTCAGGGGTCCGTCCGGCCTTGGCAGGGCCGAAGATGGGCTCCTCCGCCACGCTGCACAGGTGAATGGACGCCTCACGGGGAAGGAGCAGGTCGGCCACAAACTTTGTCGCCCCCCCAGCGTGGACAGAGCCGTCCACGCCGACCAGGACCCGTTGCAGCCTCTCGACGGGGCCGCGAGCGATGAGGACGGAGCAGGGGGCGGAGCGGACGACCTTATGGGACACGCTGCCCAGCAGGAATTCTTTCACCGGCCCGAGCCCGCGCGAGCCCACCGCGATCAGGTTCGCCCTCAGCCCCTCGGCCATGTCGATCAGGGCCGTGGCCGGCGAACCCTGCTTCAGGCGGGTCGCCAGGCTTGCCACGCGCCCATCCAGCACCTCGGCGGCAGCCTCAATGGCTTTCAGGGCCACCTCCTCACCCTCGCGCCGCATCGTGGCCAAGGCCTGTCCATATGCGCGGCGCGCCACCGGCGTGAGGGAGGTGAAGGCCGGCTCGGGCACGTCCACGGCCGACAGGATGGTCACCTCTACAGGTGGCGGGAAGGGCATCGCCAGAAGCATCTCCCCGGCCCACCGCGCGCCTTCCGATCCATCAACACCCAGGACGATCCGCATGGCTATCTCCTTCGCTCGCCCCCAGGGCCGGGGCACCGGGTGCCCTGCCGGGGCAATGACTGAGATTGAGTCGCACCGCAGACATCAAAGGCTAAGTGAGGCCGCGCCGACATGTCAGGCCCCTCCCCCGGCCCCCGGCCCCACACCAACTTCGGCCTTGGACCCCGACTTTACCAGGAACTCATCCTCAATATTCGGCTGGTCGGACAGGGCGCCCTCGGACCGGGCGACAACCGGCTGGGCCTCTCCTTTCCGGGGCCGGATGGCGAGGGAGGCCAGGATCGAGACTGCGAGGATGGCGCCGACGACGAGCAATGAGGCGCCGGGGGAAACCTTGTAGAAGTCAGCCACTAGCATCTTGACCCCTATGAATCCGAGGACCAACGATATCCCGTACTTGAGGTAGCGGAACAGCCTCACGATCCCCGCCAGGAGAAAAAACAGGCCGCGGAGCCCGAGGACCGCGAAGACGTTCGAGGTGTACACGATGAACGGATCCCTCGTAATGCCGAAGATCGCAGGGATGGAGTCCGTGGCAAAGACTATGTCCGTCGTGCCGATCACGATGAACACGGGGACTAGAGGGGTGGCCAGCCAGTGGCCGTCGAGTCGGACGAAGAAGCGCTGCTCGTGGTAGTCCGGCGTCACCGCCACGAAACGGCGGAAGAAGCGAAGGACCGGATTCCGGCTGGGCTCAATCTGGTCGTCGTCCCCCTGGCGGAGGAGCTTGATGGCGGTGAAAACCAGGAAGGCGCCGAACAGGTACATGATCCACTCGAAGTGGGCCAGGAGGGCGGCCCCGGCCGCGATGAAGACCCCGCGGAGGATCACCGCCAACATGATCCCCCAGAAGAGCACCCGCTGCCGGTAGATCTCGGGCACGGCGAAGTAGGTGAAGATCACCAGGAAGACGAAGAGGTTGTCCATGCTCAGGGACCATTCGACAACGTAGCCGGTCACGAACTCCAGGCCTTTCGCCGGCCCTTTCTGGAGGTACACGGCTGCGGCGAAAAGCGCTGCCAGGGAAACCCAGGCTGCGCTCCAGGTCAGGGACTGCCCAATCGACATGGCATGGGGCCGGCGGACGAACACCACTGTGTCGAAGACGAGCATGCCCAGCACGACCGCGCCGAACGCGATCCACATCCAGTGGGATCCCATGTCTCACCTCATGAAGAAGTTGGAATATCCTCGGCCCGCATAGACATAGAGCGGGCGTCCCATGCAGTACGCCGCGCCCTTCCGGTCCTGCGTGATCCAGAGCGCCCACTCTCTGCAGCCAGAGCAGAGACGGAACCTACTGCTCTGACTCATCTGGCCCCTCCGGAAACAAGACTTGACGAGCTGGATCGATCCCCTGAGAGAAGTGCTCTCCGCAATACCCGCAGCAGTTCCTCAATCCGGAAAGGCTTGAAGATGTACTCGAAGGCGCCCTTCTTCAATCCCTCCAGGTAGGTGGCGGCGTCGGCGAGGGTTGTGATCAGAATCACGGGTGTATCCCGGCAGATCACCCGCAAACCTGACAGCAGATACAAGCCGCCCAAGCCGGGTAGGTTTTTGTCCATAACGATAGCCGCGAATGACTTGGTTCGAAGGCGGCTCAACGCCTCGGCACCGTTGGCCGCTTCCTCTACTAGATAGCCTTCCTGGCGCAGGACCTCCACTAGGAGGGCGCGCATCTCCGGGTCATCGTCCACGACCAGGATTGTTCGCTCGTCCATGGTCTTATCTCACCAGCCAATTCGACGGGGCACTATTGGACGCGTCACATCGATACAGTCCTCAAAGCCAAGAGGTATGCGACAAGGCCGGGCTCGACGTCCCCCGCCGGCAAAGCTACGGCGAGCCTCCCTCCCTGTTCGTCGCCGAGGATCTGAGGAAGTCTCGCGCTGCTCGCCGCCCCGCCATCCAACAGGCTGATGCTGTGCTGAAGAAGCAGGTCGCCGGTCATAAGGGGCAGAATTCTCTATCCAGGCACAACAGCCCTTCCCCCTGCTTCACCTTAGTGGCCAGGTGACCGGCGCAAGCCCCGCGGACGGCTAGGACAACACGGCCCCGCCCTTCGTCTGAAGGGAAGTCCGTCAGGAGGACTAGGCCGCCTTCTTGAGCGGTTCGCGCTTGGCCATCGTCTTGGGCCGGCCCACCCAGCGCGGGATGCACACCACGAAGGCCACGACCATCGCTAGGGTCGCAACGCCCAAGGCCAATGTTCCAATGAGCGGCACCTCAGTCAGGAGCATTTCTTCCATGTACCTCACCCCCCTTGGAGGCCCGGCAGGTCCGGTTCGCCCTCCTGTGGAATCCATAGAGCCCCCTCCCTGCAGTCAGAGCAAAGAAGAATCTTGTCGGCCTGACTCATCGGATCTCTCCCCGAAGGAGGCTAGACGAATTATTGACAATTGCATAAATAATGGGACGATGGTACTCTACGATGCATGAGACCAAACGGCAGCCCCGCGGATCTGGAAGCGCGGCGCCGCCGGGCCGTCGGCCTCCTCGACAAGGGGCTCG